>ENA-OYYV01000148-OYYV01000148.1-human-gut-metagenome-genome-assembly--contig:-NODE-148-length-42374-cov-11.135140_pt1 | contig 42374 bp, 32 predicted proteins | sample MGYA00244069_ERZ653462 | MGnify/ENA primary metagenome ERZ653462 (study PRJEB26926, sample SAMN06165170) | human gut metagenome | biome: ENVO:00009003; feature: ENVO:2100002; material: ENVO:00002003...
GGCATAAGGACGGGCGGGTAAGACGGGGAAGGTGTATATGGGGAAGGTGTATATGGGGGAAAGCGCATGCCGGCGAGCATAAGGGCGGACGATTTCAAGCCGGACATTACCTGCAAAAAGCCACATAACAGCGGTTTAGTCATTACAACCACAAAACGGACACCCAAATAGCCACCTTATTACGCTTGTTATCAGCAACTTGAACAGGCCCAACAACCACCCCTACAACCAACAAACGGACACAATATAAATAATAAGAAGATAAGATATACTATCGTATATCTACCGGACAACCCAAAAAAGAAAGGAAGAGGCGCGGAAAGGAAGAGAAAATGCAGGGGAAGGAGCATAAAAAAGGGAAAAACAAAAGGATAATACGTTTGAGGAAAACGGATGATGCGTTTGAAGGAAACAGATGATGCGTTTGAAGGAAACAGATGATGCGTTCGGGGCAAACGGATGATGTGTTTGGAGTAAACAGATCATCCGTTTTGCACCGGCACGACGATGCATGATTCTCTGAATTCATCATCTTTACCAGTCACTTAAATTTATACACACTGTACAAAGCCCTTCACTGCCTTTATCCGCAACGCTTGCGCAAAGATATCGGATGGAAGTTATGCAAGAAAAGTAAATATCTACAGTTATGACAGTGTAAGCATCTACCAAGTAATGGATTAAGGACGGAAAAGTGTAGTTTCTCACATGATTATACGGAGGAGCAGGAATCATAGCGGAGTCTCACTACGACAATCCCCCTGCCAAGACTTATGCACATAGAGAAAGGCTTCGAGCAGCAAGTCAGGTGCATCGGAAGCGATGCAGCCCTCGTGATAGTGGAGGTTATGGCTCGGAAGCTGACGCGCCATCGGTTAAAAACAAGAAAACATTATGTTAAATGTTAACAGAGATGACATTCAACTAAACCATGTTATAAAAACAGCAGAATAGAAGGAAATATTTGGTAATAACAGGAAAGAAACTACCTTTGCAATGTGTTTTTCATAGTATTAGATTTAAGGTTAACAAAAAGATTGGCTGTCTGGGAGAGATAGCCTTTTTTTTATGTCTCACTGTACAGCCTTAACACATATAATAAGAAAGTGAGAGTGTATCAGGCCTCCCGACACACTCTCACTTTCTTATTATGAAAAATTCAAAGAACTATTCTATTACAAAACTTCCACGTTGCAAGTCCTGATCCTGTGAGCTTCTTCCCACCATTATGTCATACTTGCCCGCACAGACCCGCATCGTATTGCTTTGGGCATCCCACCATTCCAACTCTTTGTCCTTCAGGTCGAACTCAACGTCGACACTCTTTCCGGCAGGTATATAGACGCGCTTGAAAGCACGCAGGGTCTTGCCCGGTCCTTCTGCATCATCTTGCTTCTTGAGATAAACCTGTACAACCTCTTCACCGTCGCGCTGACCGCTGTTTGTAACGCTGACAGCCAACTTCAATGGCTCTCCCTGTTTGATCTGCTCTTTGTCCAATGACAGCTTTCCATAATCGAAAGTCGTATAGCTCAATCCATAACCGAAGGGGAACAACGGTTGTTGGGTCATATAGCGGTAGGTACGTCCTGTCATGTTATAATCCTCGAAGTCGGGAAGCTGAGACATATTGCGGTAGAAAGTCACCGGCAGGCGTCCTCCCGGGTTATAATCGCCAAACAGCACCTCTGCCACAGCCGTTCCACCTTGCTGACCGGGATACCAAGCCTGCAGAATAGCTTCACAATTCTTGGTTTCCGGTTCCAAAGCAATGGGCGAACCGGAACAATTCACCAGAATAATCTTCTTGCCGGCACGATGCAGGGCACTAATCAATTCGCGTTGAATGGCCGGCAGTTCAATGTCTGTACGGTCGCCGCCCTTGAAGCCCGGAAGATTCACTCCCATTTCCTCACCTTCCAGAACCGGAGAAACACCGCTGGCGAAGACTACAATATCAGCATCTTTCACGCGGGCAACAGATGCATTGATGTCCACTTTTTGCTTGAAGCCTATGTCGAAGTTCAACTGTGCGTCGCTTCTGAAATATTCAAAGTCGAGTTCAATCTCATAAGGAGTGCCCGCTTTTACCTGCAAGGTATAGTTCAGCGATCTGCCACCATGCATATTGGAGAAACGTTTCACTTCCTCACCATTGATGCGCAGACGACCGGAACCGTATGTATAGATCTCGAATACTACCTCACCCGATTGCTCAGGAGTGAGCACACTATTATAAGTCGCAGAGAAGTCCGTCAGGTTTACGCCCGGTGCAAAGACCGTAGCTCCCGATGTGCAGAAGCGGAAAGGAGTGCTCACCTGCGTAGTGGTCACCGGATCGCCTTCATGCTTTACGTTGTTCCAGTAACGTGCAGTAAATCCTTGTCCGGCTGCCGATTTGCACTGGCTGAATACACTTTGGATCAATGTTCTTTCCACCCAGCTGCACCCCTGTTCATAAATCAGTTTATCATCCGCACCCAAAGCCTTGCGTATACCGCCCAGAATGGTGACTGTGTGCGGCGGCATGCCGTTGTAATTTCCCCACTGCATCACAGAGTCATTGGCATTGGGCCCCATAACAGCTACGGTCAGCCCGCCACGCTTCAGAGGAAGAATATTGCCTGTGTTCTGAAGTAATGTCATGGATTTGCGGGCCATGTTCAAAGCCAACGAATCGTGTTCGGCCGAAGCCACCACAGAGAAAGGAATCTTTGTCCAAGATACGTTGTCCGGATCATCCATTTCTCCCAAAGCAAAACGGGCTTCCAGCAGACGCATGACTGCCTTATCAATGTCTTTCTCATTGATCTGACCTGCGCGGACAGCCTTTACCAATGCCTTGTAACTGGAGCCACACTCCAGGTCCGTACCGTTCAACACAGCGGCAGCCGAAGCAGACTCGGCATCAGGATACGCCTTATGCCCATGTTCATTATAGAAATCGGCAATGGCCCCGCAGTCGGAAAGGATGATACCGTCGAAGCCCCAATCGTTGCGAAGGATTTGCATCAGCAAACGGTTGCTGCCACAACAAGGTTCTCCCTCAAAACTATTATAGGCACACATCACCTCCTTCACTTTGGCCTCTTTCACCAAAGCCTCAAAGGGCGGCAGATAGGTTTCATACAAATCGCGCGCGCTGAGGTCCTCTACGTTGAAAGAGTGGCGGTTCCACTCGGGTCCGGAGTGTACGGCGAAGTGCTTGGCACAAGCATGCAGCTTGTCGTACTTGCCGTCATTGGTTCCTTGCAGGCCTTTCACCACCATAACACCCATACGGCTGGTGAGATAAGGATCCTCACCGTAGGTTTCGATGCCGCGGCCCCAACGCGGGTCACGATAGATATTCACTGTGGGCGTCCACATGGTAAGCCCTTGATAACGCGCATAACTTCCCTGTGATGCGTAATTTGCATTCTTTGCACGCGCCTCATCCGATACGGCACTGAACACTTCATACACCGATTCCGGCGAGAAAGACGCCGCCATCCCTATCGGTTGGGGAAAAACCGTAGCCAGTCCGGCACGCGCCACGCCATGCAGCGCCTCGTTCCACCAGTTATAGGGTTTGATGCCCAGACGCTCCACTGCCTGGGAGTTGTCCATCATCAACGCTACCTTTTCTTCCAAAGTCAGTTCTTTCAATAAAAGTTCCGCTCGCTTTTCGGGAGCCAACGAAGTAGTTTTGTACGTAGGCTGGCTACATCCTACCAGTAGTAGAAGCGGCAGCCAATAGATAAGTTTTTGTTTCATGGTTATTGTTTTAAAAAATCATAGTAATCAGATTCATTTACCTCACAAAGATACAGACTTACTCCATATACTATTGTGCCGGACGTTTCATAAAGTTTACTGTATGTATCATGACACATGCTATTTAAACACATTAGTCCGGTAGAAAAGAATAATACCGGCAGCATACTAACAATGAAAGGAATACGCATCAAGACATTTCACAGCATGACACAAGCAGTATCACCCTTAGAACTGGAAATAAATGAACGGCTGTATCTCCGAGCTCTTCATTTGAATTACAAGGTAGATCATGGCAACCAGCAACAGCGCTTTCCCTATAAGCGGAAGCCGGATGACAGCTTTGCAGCAGGCATGTTCCCAACTGTCCGGTACGAAATGGAGGAAAAAGCCGAGCGACATCAAGGCAAACACTTCCCAATAGCCCTCCACCAGTTGGGTGAAAAGCCGGGGACGGAAAGCTGTGAATATCTGGTTCAACATATCCAGCGAAGTGGAGAAGTCGGCATTGCGGAAGAATATCCAACAGAAACAAACGAAGTGGAACGTGATTACGATGCCGAAGAAGCGGCGGATGCCATGACTGCGCTCTCCCTTTTTCCTGCCGGTGATGCCCATCCAGAACTTATGGGCTGCCAGCGCAACACCATGCAACATCCCCCAAAAAACAAAATTCCAGGATGCGCCATGCCACAAGCCACCCAAAAACATGGTGATGATGAGATTGGCGTATTGCCGTATCTTCCCCTTACGGTTGCCGCCCAGGGATATATAGAGGTAATCGCGCAGCCAACTGGAAAGCGAGATATGCCAGCGGCGCCAGAACTCCGTTATGGATGCCGACTTATAGGGCGAGTCGAAGTTCATGTTGAAATGAAAGCCCAGCAGCAAAGCAATGCCGATAGCCATATCGCTATATCCGGAGAAGTCGCAATAGATTTGAAGCGCATAGCCGTAAACACCCATGAGGTTTTCCACGCCCGAATACAGAGTAGGATTATCAAAGATACGCTCCACAAAGTTGATGCTGATATAATCCGAAATAACCGCTTTCTTGAAAAGACCGCTTACAATCAGGAAGATTCCCTTTCCGAACATCTCCTTAGAGACAAACAGCGGACGGCGGATCTGCGGGATAAAGTCGCGTGCACGCACGATGGGACCTGCCACCAACTGCGGGAAGAAAGATACATAGAAAGCATAGTCCAACAGGTTGGTGAGGGGCGTTATCTCTTTGCGATACACATCGATCGTATAGCTCAGCGACTGGAAAGTGAAGAAAGAGATGCCGACAGGAAGAAATATGTCCATTGCGGTAAACGTGCCGCCTGTCAGCGAAGCAAAGAACCCGCAGAGGAAATTCGTATATTTAAAGTAGCACAACAGTCCCAGGTTTATCAGCAGGCTGACCGCCACCCACGTTTTACGCTGCCAGCGTACGGTGGCTCGTTCCATGAGCCGGGCAATGAAAAAGTCGCTTACCGTAACAATGGCAAGCAGGAAGAAATAAGTGCCGCTGCTTTTATAGTAGAAATAGTAAGAAAACAGGGTAACGAACATCAGGCGGGCAGTAGTGCGACGCTGCAAAAGCAGATAGAACACGATGAAAGCGGCAAACAGCCACAGGAAGATACCGCTGCTGAATATCATCGGCGCATGCGGGTCGTACACCAGCAGGTCATGCAGGCGGGTGAAGTCTATATCCAGTTTGTTCAGAAGTTCGTCAATATTCCACATCTGTCGGTTACGGCTTAATTTAGATTATACTCAATCATCGACTGCAATAGTCGTTATACGCTTTCAGCAAGGCTTGATAGAACATCTCACCTTGCAATACATATCCTTCCGGAATATAATGCACATGGTCGGGACGCATCAGTTTCGCCTCCTGCCAGTTGAGACAGGCGCGACGAACGCCACCGAAAACATCATACATATCCCACACAGCCACCCCGTTGGCATCGGCAAAACGCCGGATGGTCTGTACGGCAACAGAGGTACGGGGATTAATCTTATAGGTACGCCGGCGGCGGCGCTGGCGGAAACTCTCGTATGAACCGGGCGGAGTGGTCATCAGCATCGGTACGCCGGACAGGCTGTCGCGCAGCATACGTACCAGTTCATCCATCTGCTGATAGTGCAACTTTGAGTTGTACCGCCGGTTGTGGCTCTCGTTTGTCCCGAAAGAGAGAATCACAAGGTCGGGATGCAACGCTGCGATGTCCGCCACACGCACCGGACGGGTAAAGGTGACACAGCACGCACCGTTTATTCCCATGTCCGTATAAGTCAGCGCACCGAATGTCTTTCGGAGCAGTTCGCCCGTAGTCTGCGGGAAGATATGACCGCGGATATGACTGTCGCCCACATGAACAATACGTATCGTATCGGCAGATGCACCCAAGCGGAGCATACGCATCTTCTCCCAGAAAGGTTTCAAGATGCCGACACTGTCTATCAGTTCATTCTCTCCGAGCTGGCGGAAAGCCGGGGGCAGGCTGATGATAGGAACGGGCAAAGTGTCCGTACGTTGGCCGTAAGCCGTAAGCGTGTCGCAATCGGATACCGTCTTTTGAAGCCGGGGACAGCCGGGAAGCGCATCTTGCGCACAGAGCCGCTGCACCGGCAGGAGAAGCATTACAAACACCGCGTAGCAGACAGTGAAGCGCAAACTGCTCCATCGTGAGTTTTCCTTATGGCTCCGCTTCATAGGCACGCCTCCTGTCGTACTGTTCTTTGCCGTAGACCAATGCCTCATAAAGCAATTCTGCCAGATGTTTGCCGCCACGAAAGTTGATATGCGTATAATCGTAGTTGGCCAAAGACGGCTTGGCATGCACCATGTCCGCCATACTGCCCTCGCCTCCCATTGCCTCGAACATATTCCAAAACGCCACTCCACTGTCGGCTGCCAGGTTCTGCTGGTAACGGACAAGATTCTTAATGCCGGGCATGGTGCGCAGGTCGCCTTCTTCGGTCTTATACTCGCGGTCGCCCACACTGACAACAAGGATGCCGGCTTGTGGAAAGGCACTCTTCAAATGGGCGATGGTGGTTGCCATACCGTCACGATAACGGTCATAATTCCGTCCGCGCTCCGTAGCGACATTCAGCCCGTACTGAAGAATTATCAAATCGTAAGGGCGCTGTTCATTAAATTCGCGCATCATCCAGACAGGTACGGAGCGCAAGGACAAGCCGGAACTGCCCCGAAGCGAGAAGTTATCAACAATAATTCCTTGTGTACCGTCCATGGCCAAGCCGTAGAATAAGGTGGAGTCGGCACTTTCCACTTTCCAGCGTACAGAGCCGATGCGGCCTGTCACATCCATCTCCCGGAGTTCTCCCGTAGGAGAAAAAGTCTCAGTCTGCGCCTCCCCTTTATTTACGGATGCCGAGAGAGTAACCTCGCCTTTATTGTAAAAGAAGATGGAAGCATGCTCGCAGGTATCAAGCCGGGACGCATAGTTCTTCTGCCCGCGAAGTTCTACATAAGCACCGGGATTGGGAATGAAGTAGTGTCCCGAAATTCCCTGTTTGCTACGGTCGAAGAACACCGAATCCATAATGGAATGGCTCTGCCAGCCGTTAAAGCTATGCCGCACCGTAGGGCGGTAACCGCTGGTCATGGAAGTGATTGTCACAAAGCCCACCCCGCATCCGCCATAACGTTCCTGCAACATGGCACGCAGGTCAGCCGTAAGAATGTCCGCTTCTATGAAAGAATCGCCGAAGTAGGCGATGCGCACCAGACGGGGGTTTGCGGCCAGCTCATCCAACGCGCGATAGAAAGGCGTCATTCCGCGCAGGGTGGAGTCACTGTAATCTTCAATGCAGGTCATTCCGCTGCGGCAAGTGTCCACAAAGGCGGGCTTCACTTTCGGGGGTGGCGGCAACAGGGTATCCGGTTCGCTCACCGTTTCCGGGGAAGGGCGTACATCACCCAGTATGTCCACTCGCCTCAGCACATGAGTGCCTATCGTGGTTCCCGGCAACAACCCCATCAGCAGAAGTACGGCCACCACAATAAACATCAACCAGCCTGTATGTTTCAAAACACTCTTTTCCATAACCAATCCGGTCGCAAAGATAGAGAATCGGATGAAAATAAATATCTTCCTGCCAAAAAGAATTATCCCTGCAGGAAAAAGATATTTCCTGCAGGGATAAACGCTTTTTATGCAACAGAGACCTTAAATGGTCTTCTCAATGTTCCAGACGAATGCCCGAAGCCCCAGTTGCTCGGTCTGCTTGTCCATGTTGTGAAGGACTTCCAGCAGAGGGTCCACCCTCTCATCCTCCACCATCGTCAGGACGGCGGAACACATGGAAGGCCAGGCATGACTGCCATAATGAGGCTCTCCGGTTTTGGAACCGCGTCCGCGAACTTGCTCCCAGTAAGTGAAGCCCCTGCAATTCAGCCTGTCGAGCGTAGCGATGATACGCTCATAGTATGCTTGATCGAATGTGATTAATACTGATTTCATTATTCAACTATTAAATGTCAACTGATTAATTATTGGTCTGTTTCTGTTCCTCAAAGTAAGCATCCAGTTGCTTGTGCATCTTACGGCGCTGACGTTTGATGCCCACCCCGCCAAAGATACAGTACATCGTAGGAACATAAATCAAAGTGAGGATCGTGGAAACCGCCAGACCGCCGATTACGGCAATCGCCATGGGACTCCACATCTCAGAACCCTGCCCTGTGCTGACGGCCATCGGAATCATACCGAGAATGGTAGTCATGGTAGTCATCAACACCGGACGGAGACGGCTCTTGCCGGCCGTAACTACGGCATTCAGCACCGACTGCCCGCGTTCGCGGCAAAGGATAGTGTAGTCGATGAGCACGATACCGTTCTTCACCACGATACCGATCAACATGATGCTACCCAGCAAACTCATTACACTCAACGTAGTGTTGGTGATGAACAATGCCATCAACACGCCACTCATAGCGAACGGCACCGAGAGGATCAGGATAAACGGATAAGTAAGGGACTCGAACTGGGCAGCCATCACGATGAACACAAGCACAATGATCAAGACACCCAATGTTCCCAAATCGCGGAACGAATCCTGCTGGTCCTCAAAGGAACCCGACACCTGAATGGTTATGTCCGAGGGTTTCTCCAACTTATCTATAATCGCATTGCCCGCAGCCACCACATCGCCCAGCGGAGCGCCGGAGATAACGGCAGATACCGTCACGATACGCTCGCGGTCTTTACGCTCGATAGTAGGCGGAGCAAAACGTTCTACAACCTTTCCCAGGTCTTTGATACGCACCCCTTCGCCTTTGGCATTATAGACCAATATATTCTCGATGCTTTCAAGGCTGGTGCGGTATTCGGGAGCATAGCGCACCTTGATGTCGTACTCATCACCGTCTTCACGATATTTGGAAGCCGTCGCACCATTGATACGGTTACGCAGATAGGTAGCGGCGGTAGACAAGTTCAGTCCATGAAGCGCCAGCTTCTCACGATCAAAGTCTACCTGATACTCAGGCTGGTAATCACTACGGCTGATGTTGACTTCGGACACACCTTTCACCTTCAGCAGTTCACGTTTCAGGCGGGCGGCAACGCTGTCGGTTTCTTCCATGCTGTAACCGTACACTTCAAAATCGGCAGATGCCTGGGCAGACATACCCGTATTGCTACCTCCGAAAATGACCTGCGCCTTACTGAATTCCGGATAGGCCTTCAGGTCTTCGCGCATTTCATCACAGACAGTTTCCAGCGTAACATTACGCTCGTCCGGGTCTACCAGACTGACGTTGAAGGAGATGATGTGCGAACCGTTGTCCTGCATGGATGCCCAGGTATTATCCGAGTCGGCCTGTCCCACCGTATAGTTACATACCTTCATAATACCTTTATACTTCTCAAGCCACTGTTTGGTCAGCTTCTCCGATACCTCCTGCGCCACTTCCTTACGGGTTCCGATAGGCAGTTCCAATTGCACAGCGATACGGGCATTATCCTGCGCCGGGAAGAACTCCGTACCGATGGTCTTTGCACAAAGCAAACTTAGAATAAAGAATACCACGCAACCTGCAAGAACCACCATGCGGTGACGGACTGCCCAGTTGAGCATACGCGCATACCAGTTGTCCAATCCGTCCAATGCATGTTCTATCGGGCCGAAGAATATCCGGAACACCTTAGACTGCTTGCGCTGCAAACGGAGCAGTTGCGAACAAAGCATCGGCGTCAGCGTCAAAGCGGAGACAGTGGATACAAACATAATGGCACACATCATCCAGCCCAACTGCTTGAACAGTACACCGGACATACCGGTCACCATCGTCAACGGGAAGAATACGGCAATCATCGTCAGTGTAGAAGCCACAACGGAGATAGCCACCTCGTTCGTGCCATGCACAGACGCCTGCTTCGGGTCGGAGCCGCGCTCGATGTGTGTCGTGACATTCTCCAATACCACAATGGCATCGTCCACCACCATACCGATAGCAATGGAAAGCGATGAAAGCGAAATGATATTAATCGTATTCCCCGAAATTGCCAGATATATGAATGAAGCAATCAGGGAAAGCGGAATCGTGATACAGATGATCAGCGTGGCACGCCAGCGTCCTAAGAACAAGAACACCACAATCACAACGAAGAGCAAGGCATACATAACCGTCTCCGTCAAACTGTCGATGGTGTTCAGGATGTTTTCAGAGGTATCTACAATGACGCCCAGCTTCACGTCGCTCGGCAGGTTCTTCTGCAAACGGGGCAATGCATCCTGCACCTTTTTGGAGATTTCCACCGAATTGGCTCCCGACTGCTTCTGAACGACGATCATGGCGCCTTGCACACCGTTATTATAGGTTTCCTGCGCACGCTCTTCTACGGTGTCCACTATCTTGGCAACATCACGCAGATAGACCGTAGCGCCATTATACGTACCTACAACCACATTCGCCAACTCGCCGGAGTCGTCGAACTCACCCTCCACACGCAATGAATAGGTTTCATTACCGATATCGAAGTTACCGCCCGGTATATTCCTGTTCTCAGCCCCGATAATGGAACTGATTGTTTCGATGCTCAGGTTGTATGCTTCCAGCTTATAAGGGTCGCAATACACTTGGATTTCACGCTGCGGCGCACCGCTGATGGATACCGTACCCACACCGGGAATACGCGCCAAGGGATTTACCACACGATCATCCAGTATCTTATAAAGTGCCGACTGGCTCTCGTTGGCCTGTACGGACAGCAGCACGATAGGGATCATATCCGTACTGAACTTAAAGATGATAGGGTTCTCCACATCATCGGGAAGTTCGGAACTTACCATATCCAGCTTGTCACGCACATCATTCGTCAACACGTCAATATCATTACCGAACTCAAACTCCAGTGTAATCAGCGACATATTCTCCGAAGAACGGGAAGTGATGTGCTTCAAATCACTGACAGAGTTCAAAACATTCTCCAACGGACGGGTCACATTGTTCTCGATATCCGAAGCACTGGCTCCCGGATAGGCCGTCATCACCATAATCGTATTCGTATCAATGTCCGGATACAAGTCGATAGGCAATTTGGACAAAGAGAACAGACCAAATATCACCACTGCCAGAAAGCAGAGCGAAGTCATAATCGGTTTCTTAACCGCACCTTCGTATAAACTCATGTTATTAGTTTTTAGTGATTATTTCTCTACTTCTACTTCCATGCCGTTCACCAGTTTGGTCTGTCCGGCTATAACTACCTGTGAATTGTCAGGCACACCGGAAATCAACTCGTATTCAGCACCCATGCGGCGTCCGAGTTCCACCTTATTATAGGTTACTTTGCCGTCTTTGTAGACATACACGTAGCGGTCGCCCGAACCGGATTGTTTCACGATGGCCAAGTCGGGCACAACCACATTGTCCTTAGAGCCGAAATTAAGTGTGGCGCGGGCAAACATTCCGGGACGCACGCGCTGGTCCTTATTGGAGAGTTTAATCTCCACAGGGAAGGTGCGTGTATTCGGGTCTACCGTAGGATAAACCAAGCTGATGTAGCCTTCAAACGGTTCGTCGCCATAGACATCCAGCTTCACTGCTACGGGAGCGCCTTTCTTCACTTGGGTGAAATAGGTTTCGGAAACGTTGATGAGCAGTTTCACCGGAGTGATCTGTTCCACCACCAACACAGGTTCCCCGCCGCTGTACATGTCGCCGTTGTCATAATTACGGGCTGTTACAACACCGTTTATCGGGCTGAGCAACGAGGTGTTTTCCAACAGGTTGCGATAGGCCGTCTCCTTTATGTCCAAAGCCATTTTGGCTGCATCCCATTCCGACTTGGATGCACCGCCCACTTTGTACAGTTCGTCCATACGCTTGAACTCAATCTCCTGGTTATCCAACTGGAACTTGGTTTGTTTCAGGTTGGCCTCATCCATGCTGACCAGCTTCTGGCCTTTGGATACGCGGTCGCCCACTTCCACCAATATCCTGTCTATACGCACCGGAGACGAAGGAGCTATATTGTTCTTCACCTCTGCTTCGACAGTAGCGGTGTATTCATGGATCTGTTCTACCGGACGCGCTTTCACATCCGCCAGCTTCACTCTCGGCTTTTCATCCACATGTTCAGCGACAGCCTTGTCCTTCCCGCCGCTGCAAGCGCCCAACAGTGCTACTGCAAGCAGGGCAATCATTTGAAAACTTTTCTTCATATCGTTGTTCTGATTTTTATTTCTGATCTTTGCTTATGTAATCTCTTCCCAACACTTGGTCAAGATCGGCTTTAGCCACCAAATAATCGTATATGGATTGGTTGTAAGTCAACTCGGCCTCAGTGAGCTGCACTTGCGAGGTGTTCAGTTCAAGCACAGTTCCTTTGCCCACCTCGTAGCGTTTGCCGGCAATCTGCACCGCCTTTTCGGCCTGCATCACATTCTCCTTGTTGCTGGACACCTGTTCCGAGCTGGCTGCCATATTATCCTGATAGCTGGTAATCTGCATATTCAGCTTGCGTTCCGTATCGATGCGGTTCTGGTCCAACTGGCGCATCTGGATGCGGTTGGATTTCAGTTTTGTAAAGTTGCTTGCCTTGTATAAAGGAATACTCAAACTGAACACCAACGAAGAACTGCTTCCGTAGTTGTAGTTGAATACATTCCAACTGTCGTTGTTCATGGACTGATACTGATAAGAATAGCCCAAAGCCAGTGTCGGCATGAAGTTGGTGCGCAAGGACTTGATGTTCTTCTGAAGCATCAGGCGGTTCAACTCCAGTTGCTTCATCGTGGTATTGTTCACCAAGCCTTCGTGCGTCGCATTATCCAACTGATTGGCAAACACAACTCCCTCATAAGCCGCCAGACTGTCGTCTATCTTAATATCCAGATCGGCCGTTATACCCATCAATACTTTGAGTTGCAATTTGGAGAGCGTCACAGCGTTTCCGGCCGAAATGACACTCGGCTTCACGCTGCGCATCTGTACCTCGGCGCTGATTTTGTCAAATTCACTCACCGCACCCTGCCGGTATTTAGCGTTGACTATGTTATAATTGTCTTCTGCCAGCTTATAGCTTTTTTGCAGAACATCGTATGAGTCCTGCGACAACATCAACTGATAGTAGGCCTTGGTCACCTGATTCACCAAATCCTGTTTGGAGGCACGCGACTTCTCTACCGCCAGCTCAATGTCCGTTTTTGTCATCGACATGGCGCGATACACTGCCGGTGCAAACAGGGGCAGACTTATGTTCAACGCTCCTGTGGCTGTGTTCGCCTTGTCTTTACCCATTTTCACAGTCTGGTCGCCGATACTGAACTGCGGCGCCGTAATAGTGTGGCTCATACTTCCCGAAATGCTCGCTTCGGGCAACAGGTTTTGCCAAGTTTCCTTATGGCTCACCTTTTTCAGTGCAATCTCCTCTTCCGCCACTTTAATAGTAGGATTGTCGCTCAAAGCAATCTCTATGGCTTTGGCAAGGTTCAGGGTCAAAGTATCTTTCGTCCCTTGTGCTCGTGCATAAGCACCAACCAACACTATGGCAACGGCCAATACCCATTTCTTACCCTCAAAAAATCTCTGCATCTTCATAAAAGAATTAATCGTTTTCTATTTGTTCTCTGTCTCGCTATTTCCGGAGATTATCTTTTTGCGGTATTCCCGGATGAACACCTCCAACTCATGCGCCCCTTTCTCCGTAGAAATTCCCCGGAGGAAAGTGAACATGATAGACTCATAAACTTCAAGGAACGAATACTCCTTGCAAATATCCGTATTCATCAGCAAGTCAATCTGCTCCCTTACCAACAGATTGATAATGGCAAAATTCACATCATCGCGGAAGATGCCCTGCTTCACGCCTTCCTTGAAAAAGTTCACCGTTTCTTCCGAGTCCTGATCATGCCGTTTGGTCATCAGCTTATAGGCTTTGGGATACTTCTTGATGTCCTCAAAAAACTTCTTGTTGGTGGCATGGAACTTTTCGATACTGCGCTGGTAGCATTTCAACAGGACTTCCAATACATTCTCGGATGTAGCAAGCACATTCTTCAGATATTCATCCCCCTCTTTCTGACCTCTCAGGATACACTCTTCCAGCAAGGTCTCCTTATCAGGAAACACCTCATACAGAGTACGCTTGGAGATGCCCAACGAAGTTGCGATGTCATCCATCGTAATACTTTTGATACCTTGCGCAGCAAAGGCCTTCACCGCAGTTTCAATGATCCGTTCTCTCAGTTCCGGACGAGGAGTAAGGTGCTTGGTATATTCGCTCATTTCTCTTCCTTTTAAATTTCAAAAACTCTTTTTATTCATTTTGGAAATAAAACGAAGCAAATATAGAAAGAAAACTTAATTCACCAATTAAGTTTTCTTTCTTTTGTTAAACGATTAATAAAAATTAGTGTTCTCGCAGATTTATTGGGAAGATTCCTAATAATCAAACTTGGTCCGGCTCAGGAACGCCACTGTTTTATGAATTTCCTTGTACATCACAATGTCGTCTTTCACAAAAGGAACCTCTTTGCGGTATTCGCGCAGGAAGCCTTCCAAGAGAGGCGAGGTTTTTTGCGGGCGGCGGAAATCAATGCCCTGTGCAGCATTCATCAGTTCGATGGCAAGGATGTGTTCCAAGTTGTCCATGATGCGGTAGAGCTTCGTGGCTGCGTTGGCTCCCATACTGACATGGTCCTCCTGTCCGTTGCTGGACACGATAGAGTCGCTGCTGGCAGCATAGCAGTACATCTTGTTCTGGCTCACCATAGAGGCGGCGGCATATTGAGGAATCATAAACCCGGAGTTCAGGCCGGGATTGGCAACCAGAAACTCCGGCAGTCCCCGCAGTCCCATGATGAGCTGGGCGATACGGCGTTCGGAGATATTTCCCAGTTCGGCAAGGGCGATTCCCAAGAAATCGTACGAGATAGCCAACGGCTGCCCATGAAAGTTTCCGCCGGAGATGATACGGTCTTCATCCGGAAAGATGGTAGGATTGTCCGTCACAGAATTAATCTCCGTCAGCAAAACCGAAGAGACATACCGGATAGCATCCTTCGTTGCGCCATGCACCTGCGGAATGCAACGGAAAGAATACGGATCCTGCACATGCTTGCCGGGGCGGACGATGAGTTCGCTGCCCTCCAGCAGTTTGCGGAAGTTCTCGCCCGTTTCGATTTGTCCTTTGTGGGGACGGATTTGCTGGATGCAATCCATGAACGGGTCGATGCGACCGTCAAAGGCTTCCAGGGAGAGGGCGGCTATCAGGTCGGCTTTCTTGGAGAGGCGGAAAGCTTTAAGAATGGCAAAGACACCGTTGGCGCTCATGAATTGCGTACCGTTCAGCAAGGCAAGGCCTTCCTTGCTCATCAGTTTGACGGGCTCCCAGCCGAATTCATCGAGTACGCTGATTGCCTCGCGCTTCCGGCCTTTATAGTACACGTCACCCACACCGATAAGAGGCAGGAAAAGATTGGCAAGCGGAGCAAGGTCGCCCGATGCTCCCAAGGAGCCGCGGTCGTAGACAATAGGCATCACGTCGTTGTTGAAGAAGTCGAGGATGCGCTGTACGGTAATGACCTGCACGCCGCTGTGCCCCAATGAAAGCGCATGCGCCTTGAGCAGCATCATCAGTTTGATGATGACAGGACGGATCTCCTCGCCCACGCTGCAAGCATGGCTTTTGATGAGGTTCTCCTGCAAGGTGCCCAGTTCGTCGGGCGAGATGCTTTTGCTGCACAGGGAGCCGAAGCCGGTGGTGATCCCGTAGAGAGGTTCGGCGGATTCGGCGGTTTTCTTATCCAGATAGTCGCGGCATTTCTGTATGCGTTCTTTGGCTTCGGGAGCCAACTCAAGTTTCAGGTTCTCGTTGATGATGCGTTCGATAAGGTCGAAGGTCAGCTCGCCCGAACCGACATAGTAGACATTCTTCATACTTTGAGCTCCTCATTGATTTCGTCCAACAATTCTTTCTCTTTGGCACAGGCAAGGCGTTCCAGCTCACAGGCTTCGGCCTGCAGCTTGGCAACGAACTCTTTATCTTTGAGCGAACCGAGGTTGATGCGCACATTCATCAATGCCCCCAATACGGCAGAGCGGGCAGACATCATCGCCACGCAGGCATCGGTTACGGCATTACGGTTGCCCAGGCGTGCCACATCCATGATGACAGTCATCAGTTCGTAGGCATTACGTGCCACCTGCATGGGCACGAGGGCTGCAAACTTGGTGGCTTCCTGAATGGCGGCGCTGCGGGCGGCCTTCTCCTCGTCGGTGGCTTTCGGCATCTTGAAGCAGGCAAATACACTGTCGTATGCTTCGGAGTCGCGGTCAATGTCTTCGATGAAGGTGTCTTTCTCCTGCAATGCCACTCCCGCAATATGCTGCATCAGCTCCTCGTGCGCCTCATAGCCTTTCTTGCCGACAGTGAGATTGGCTACCATTGCCGCCAAAGCCGAAGCAATGGCGCCATTCAATGCGGCAATGCTTCCGCCGCCGGGGACGGGGTCGCTGCCCGCCACTTTATTCAAAAACTCTTTGACTGTTAAATCGACTAACATGGGATTAAATTATTATTAGGTATTACACAATTAGGTATCAATTCGCTATTAACGCACCGCTAAAGCACCGGGTGGAGTACGCCCTCCTTCACCGTAGCGTGCACACAATTCATGCCCACATAATAGGGCAGGAAATGATAATTATCCGTATTCAGCACCACAAAGTCCCCTTTCTTTCCCACCTCTATGCTGCCGATGCTGCCGGCACGATTCAGGGCGGCGGCGCCGTTCAGGGTAAGGGCGGTAATGGTCTCCTCGACACTCATCTTCATATAGATGCAAGCCAGTGCGATAGTGAGCGGGATGGAACCGGAGAAGCAACTGCCGGGATTAAGGTCGGTGGCCAATGCTACGGCACAGCCGGCGTCAATCATCTCGCGCCCGCGGGCATAAGGTTCTTTCAGGGCAAAGGCGGTAAGAGGGAGCAAGGTGGCAACCACGCCTTTGTCCGCCATGGCATGGATGTCGGCATCGGAAGCGTGCAGCAGGTGGTCGGCGGATACGGCGGAAAGTTCCGCAGCCAGTCCCGCACCGCCCAGCGGCACTATTTCATCGGCATGGAGCTTCAGCGCCAATCCCATATCACGAGCGGCAGTCAGCAGGCGGCGGGACTGCCCGATGGAGAACACGCCCTGCTCGCAAAAGACATCGCAAAACTCTGCCAACCGGTTCTGAACGACGGCGGGCATCACTTCGCGAATGATGAAATCCACATAATCGTCCGTACGCCCGACATACTCTTGCGGCACTGCATGTGCGCCAAGAAAAGTGGAAACGATGTCCACCCGCTTGTGCTCGTCATTGTTCAGGCTGCGCATGACGCGGAGTTGCAGCAGCTCGGTCTCCTTGTCCAAGCCGTAACCGCTTTTTCCCTCGACGGTGGTCACTCCCATGACGCTCATCTGCTTCAAGAAGCCCTCCGCCTTGCCGCGCAACTGGATGAAGTTGCTGTTGCGGGTGGCAGCCACTGTGCTGACAATGCCTCCTCCGCGCTCCATAATGGACATGTAGCTTTCGCCCTTCAAGCGCCATGAGAACTCCTCGGCACGCTCCCCGCCAAAAACGAAGTGCGTATGCGAGTCCACAAAGCCGGGCAGAAGGCATTTGCCCCGGGCGTTGTAGTGCCAGTAGCGCTGATAGTATCCGTCGCGGTCCTCGCCACGATTAGGGCCTACGTAGGTGATGACGCCGCCGGTGACTTCCACCGTAGCGTCATCCATGATGCAGATCTCTTCCATTTCCCTGCCACAACGGGCGGAAAAGCCGATGGGAGTGACGACACGAGCGTTGAAGATGATAAGATTCTCCGTCATATTTGTTTCTGTTTCATTTAAAGTTCAGAACATTGATCACTGAAAGACAGTTGTGTGCTATTCACACGTCGGGCACTCACTCCATTATCCGGGCTTCGAGCACCTGCTGCATCGAGAAGTTCTCCAGTCCGAGGTAATAGGAAGCCGTATCAATCAGCGCTTCCATGGGCACAAGGCCGATAATCTCACTGCCCACGATGCTGACACCGTAGCGGCGCGCTTCGATGCGTACCAGTTCGAAGGCGCGATAAAGGGCGGTACGGGTATAGTCGGTCATATTGATAGACACCTGCGTGATTCCCCGGTCTTTCAACTCCACTCCCATGGCCTTGCAATAGCGCAGGCCGCCGCCGATGAAGCGTATCTTCTTGGCAATATCGTGCGCAATCTCCAGACTCGGCGTATTCAGGTTGATGTTATAGGCCACCAGCGGCATACGCGCGCCAACCGCCACCGTTCCCGCAGTGGGATGCCGCTCGGCGGGGCCGAAGTCGGGCTGCCATTCGGGGAGTTTTATTTTCTCCGCCATACCCTCGAACTCGCCTTTCCGGACAGCTGCAAGGTTTTCCCGGTGAGGGGCTGATGCGGATTTCTCGTAAAGGAACACAGGCAGGTTATAACGTTTCGCCACTTCCCCGCCCACTTCTTTGGAGAGCGCAACGGCTTCTTCCATCGTTACATTCTTAATAGGAATAAAGGGCACAACGTCCACCGCACCCATACGGGGATGCTGTCCCTGATGCTTGTTCAGGTCGATGAGCTCCACTGCCACGCCGATAGCCTCAAGCACAGCATCGCGCAGCGGTTCGGGTTCGCCCACTACGGTGACGACGAGGCGGTTGTGGTCTTCATCGTTACTGTAATCCAACAACTTGACACCCTGTCTGCCACGAAACGGGGCTACAATCCGGTCTATTTTCTGCAAGTCGCGTCCCTCACTGAAATTGGGGACACATTCTACGATTCGGTTCATAATGGTTATGTTTTTAATTTGCTATACAGATATATTCTTTTTAGATTGGCATATTCTTTTTCTCAGACATAAGAACAAAAGAACATAAGAACAGGCCCAATCTCTTATACCCTTATCTCCCCTATAATAAGCCTGTTATTATTGTTTTATATATCTATCAATCAGTTCTTCATCCGCCACGTAAGGAATCGTGATGTGGTAGCCATCCGAATGGGTGCGGTTGAACTCCTCGCTGGTTTCCATGGAATGCTCGTTGCGTGCCCACGAACGGCGTGCCACGCCGCCCATAACATCCCAAAGCATGGCGGAACGCAGAATTTCGTCCACCCTTTCGGAGCCGTCGCACACCATGCCGAAGCCGCCGTTGATGGCTTTGCCTATGCCCACTCCGCCGCCATTGTGCAGCGCCACAAGGCTCATGCCCCGCGCACAGTTACCGGCAAAGCATTGCACAGCCATGTCCGCCATTACGTTGCTGCCGTCCTTGATGTTGGATGTCTCGCGGAAAGGGGAATCCGTACCGCTGACATCGTGGTGGTCGCGTCCCAACATAATCGGGCCTACCTCGCCCCGGCGCACCATCTCGTTGAAGCGGAGTGCAATCTTCATGCGTCCTTCGGCATCCTGATAGAGGATACGCGCCTGCGTGCCCACCACCAGATTATTCTTTTCGGCATCGCGAATCCAATTGTAATTATCCAAGTCCTGCCCGCGGCGCGTGGGGTCGATACACTCCATTGCCGCCCGGTCGGTCTTCACCAGGTCTTCGTGCCTGCCACTGAGACACACCCAGCGGAAAGGCCCGTAACCGTAATCAAAGAGTTCGGGGCCCATGATGTCTTCCACATAGCTGGGGAAGATGAACCCGTTCTTATCACTGCCGTTGCGCGCTATTTCGGTGACGCCGGCATCGTAGACGGCTTTCATAAAGGAGTTGCCGTAATCGAAGAAGTACGTGCCCCGCCCCACGAGCTCTTTTATGGCAAGGAAATGGCGTTTCAGCGTGGCATCCACCTTACGGCGGAATTCCGCCGGGTTCTCGTGCAGCATCCGGGTACGCTCCTCAAAGGTCAGCCCTGCGGGACAGTAGCCGCCGTCGTAGGCGGCATGGCAGGATGTCTGGTCGGATAGCAGATCTATGTGTACCTGTTCTTTTGCGGCATATACCAAGAGATCCACCACATTGCCATGATAGGCAATGGAAATGGGGGTGCGACTGTCCATGGCCTCTTTGGCCAGTGAGAAGGCATGCGGCAGCGAATCCGTCACGTGCCCCACCCATCCCTGACGATGACGGGTGTCGATACGTGAAGCGTCCACTTCGGCTATGATAGCGGCAGCTCCCGACATTTCGGCAGCTTTGGGTTGGGCGCCACTCATGCCGCCCAGACCGGAGGATACAAAAAGCCGTCCGCGCAAGTCGCCGTCTTGCGGAATGCCGAGTTTCAATCGCCCGGCGTTCAGAAGGGTATTGAAAGTGCCATGCACGATGCCCTGCGGACCGATGTACATCCACCCGCCGGCAGTCATCTGCCCGTAATTGGCAACGCCCATCTGCATGGCTGTATGCCAGTCCTGCTGGTTGTCATAAAGCCCCACCATGATGGCGTTCGTAATGATGACGCGCGGCGCTTCGGGCTTCGACTTGAAGAGCCCCAGCGGATGCCCGCTTTCGATGACGAGCGTCTGGTCGCAGGTGAGGACTTCGAGGTATTGTTTTATCAGGCGGTATTGCATCCAGTTTTGGCACACCTGTCCCGTTTCGCCATAGGTGACGAGTTCGTAGGGATAGAGGGCGATGTCGAAACAGAGGTTATTGTCTATCATCACCTGAAAGGCCTTGCCCTCGATGCAGCGTCCTTTGTATTCGTCAATGGGCTTTGCCTTGAGGTCGCCTTGCGGACGGTAACGGTAACCGTAGATGCGTCCGCGCGTGCGGAGTTCTTCCATGAACTCCGGTGCAAGCGTTTCGTGCAGTTCTTTAGGGATGTAGCGCAGGGCATTCTTCAATGCCGTAGCCGTTTGTGCCGGGTCGAGGGTGTAGCCGCGGTCGGGAGCCCGCCGGATGCCTTCTACGAAGGCGGGATAAGGGGGCAGTGTTTTGCTTAAGGTAATCTCCATAGTATAATAAGGTGAATAGTTACAAATTGTCAGCAGATGCGACTCTGTATCTGCCGCAATATAAAAATAAATCCCGATATTCACAATAGAATACCGGGATTATTTATCATTTAGACAAAAGCAAGACTGTTTTCCTATCCTCATGTTCTGTCATGCAGAACGAAGTGAAGCATCTCTTCTCTTTGTGTCAGGAAAGCAGATTCTTCGTCACTACGTTCCTCTGAATGACAGAGACTTTTGATACCTGAGTCGTTACATATATTTCTAATAAAGTTGGTATTGGACGGTAACGGTAGCAATGGCTCCGTCATCAGTCAAAGTATAATCGATAACGAAAAGACGAAGATACTTCAACTCATCATTTTCGGTTTTGAAGGTTACGGCATAGCCATGTTTAGGCTGAGCATTTGGAAAAGGGCAAATAATATTATCTACCAGTTCTAATTTCTTTGTAACCTCCGATAAGCTTTTCACTTTTCCTATATCTTCCATTATTAAATAAAAACTCTCATAACCGTAAGAAGAGGACCGCGGAGACCACTTACCATATTCACGTACAAAAGGAAGTACGCAAAGCTTTCCAGCATCAAGAAACAGACTATATTTACGATTAAAATCCTCATAACAAACAGGTATATCAGCACTATACCATTTCCACTCACTCTTCAGCACCACCGTCTTCACCTTTGTTGACGCAATATAATCGCCTTTCACTTCCGTATCCCCTGTACCTCCGGCATCCCCTGTTCCGGGCTCATCGGTCGGCTCATTATTATCGCTACCACAACTTGTACAAAGCACCCCGAAAAAGAATACCAAACAGGGTAACCAAATTAATTTCATTCTCATATATCTAAATGTTTAATTTAAGATATACCCGGTTCCAAAGTATAATAAATGTGTCTTTCAATCTCTTTTAAGGCAGGGATACAAAAGCGACGTGGAACCAAACTTTATCTTGACTTGAGGCTCTGGAAAATGCCTGTGCTTGATAATAAAGTTAAGCCCACGTCGTAGAGGACGCGGGCGTTGAACTTCTTATTCCTATCAAGCTTCTTTGAATTTTTCAGATTTATAAAGTAAAGCCATAAAATGAAAACAAAAGCTAAACAAGTGCAAATAAAATAGCTTATATACAATACTTTGCAGGGCATTTGATGTTTTCAGTTGTTTTCATTCTTTTCAGTTGACTGGTTCTTTTTCGGTACAATTTTGTTTCTTATTTGTTTCTCAATATCGACCTTTATCATATCTTTGCAACAGAAACAAAATTATGAAGGGATCGATATGCCACGAATAAAGAAGCCTACAAAAGTAAAAGAGCCTGTCCGCCTTCGGACAAAGAAGCTGGCAGATGGAAGCCAAAGTCTGTATCTTGATATATACCGTTTCGGCAAACGAACATACGAATATCTTAAGTTGTACCTCATTCCGGAAACGGACAACAATGCCCGTCTGCAGAATCAGGCGACCATGAATGCCGCCAATGCCATCAAGTCCAAACGCATTATCGAGCTGACCAACGGCGAGGCCGGTATAGAAACCAAAGAGAGAGTTTACCTGCTTGACTGGATGAACACCTACAAGGAGAACCAGGCCAAGCGTGGCAAAAAGGACGGTTATCAAATTGACATCACTATACGTATCTTGAAGGATTATGCGGGAGAACGTATGTTGATGGATCAAATAGACAAGACATTCTGTCAGAATTATCTTGACTACCTTCAGGCCGAATACCGTTCCAGAGGCAAACGAGTGTCGAATTATACACTGCATACTTATTACCGGGTATTGAACGGAGCATTAAATGCGGCTGTCAGGGCCGAGATCATCAAGTCCAATCCTTTCACGAAAATCAGCAAGTCGGAAAAGATCCGTCTGCCTGAAAGCAAACGGTCATACATGACCATTGAAGAGGTTCGAGCGCTGATTGCTACCCCGATGAAGAATGAGGCCGTAAAACAGGCTTATTTATTTTCTTGCTTCTGTGGGTTGCGAATAAGCGACATTATCGGTTTGAGATGGAAAGATGTTTTTGTGGACAGAGGACAATACCGCCTTGCTGTGTCCATGCAAAAAACCAAAGAGCCGATTTATTTGCCGCTTTCACCAGAAGCGTTAAAGTGGATGCCGGAGCGAGGAGACAAGATGGCGGAAGACCACGTCTTCGACTTACCGAGTCTAACGATGATAAACGTGCTGCTCAAACCCTGGGCTAAAGCAGCCGGCATAGACAAACGTTTCTCATTTCACACCGCCCGTCACACGTTTGCGACGATGATGCTAACGCTTGGCGCTGACCTCTATACAACCTCGAAGTTGCTCGGTCATGCCGACGTGAAGATGACACAGGTATACGCCAAAATCGTCAATCAGAAAAAGGACAATGCGGTCAATTTGGTAAACGGATTATTCGACTGAAACATGAATAGTCCTTTGTACCGGAGCGGCCATATATATTTTAGTTTACTTTAGTATCTATATATAAGGGAGAAAAACTAAACTAAACCATTTTCAAGTAAACAATTGAAAGGAAATAGGTGGCGAAAGTTTGATCCAAATAAGGGCTTTTACCACCTTATATAAAAGGAACAAGTCGTCTATAGGATTGACCTTCCGCCAATGAAAAATATCTCTGAATAGGCTGCTGGAATATGCTGCCCAACTCGGATAACGGTTCCCGTTTCTTCTTTCTGTTCCCCTTATATTGCTTGATAGACGTGCGTGATGCCGGAGGAACTCAGATGGTAATTCTGCGTCGGAATATACCAACCTGTTTGCCACTTTATAATCAGGCCAATATTGGACAACGAGACTGCCCCTGCTTGCAGATTGTGTGGCAGCCCTCCCGCCGCCGAACGGTTGTAGGGGTATTAGGCTACCCCAAAAGAAATTTCGTGGCAGACGGGCAAGCCCGTTGGAGAATGGTTGTGGCAAGAACATAACACAATTATTGAAGCGAATTATCGCTAAACTTCCACTTGATTATTCAGGATTTCAACTACCCTTTATCCAAAAAATACAAAAAAATACAGCCGAATGGCGCTGTATTTTTTAGCCAAAAAAGGTAATTTAATTTAGCCACATATGGAAATTCTAAAATATAGTATTATCTTTGCCTTATAATCAGTATATAGATATGAAGACATATAAACCGAGAATTGCGGATAAGGAGTTACAACGAAAGCTGGCAGGTATCGGTGCCGTTTTGATTGAAGGACCTAAATGGTGCGGTAAAACTACAACTGCGGAGCAACAGGCGTCCACAATCATCTACATGGACGATCCTTTGTACAAAGAACAGAATCTCCGTATGGCTGATATAAATCCGAAAGCGTTGTTGGTCGGAGAATGTCCCATATTGGTAGATGAATGGCAACTTGCTCCCAAATTATGGGATACAATCCGCTTTGAAGTCGATCACAGAGAAGGCGAAGGTCTTTTTATTTTAACTGGTTCGGCTGTTCCTGCAAAAACAGAAGAAATTCATCATTCAGGAGCAGGTAGATTTGCATGGCTAACTATGCGTCCCATGAGTTTATACGAGTCGGGGGAATCTTCTGGAGAAGTGAGTTTGGAGGGAATGTTTGAAACCCCAGATAATATAATGGGAATCAACAAATTGTCGCTTGATGATATTGCTTTTTTAATTTGTCGAGGTGGGTGGCCTCGTGCATCATTGCAAACAGGAGATATTGCGCTGGATCAAGTGAAATACTATTATGACGCTGTGACGCGCTCGGATATTTCTCGAGTAGATGGCGTTCGACGCAATCAAGAACGGGCAAAACGATTGATGCGTTCATATGCTCGACATCAAGGTTCTCAGGCTCCAATCAGTACTATTGTAGAAGATATGCGAGTGAATGATGAGGAATCAACGGATGTAAAAACAGTTACTTCTTATATTGACGCTCTGAAAAAAATTTTTGTCATAGAAGATTCTGTTGCATGGAATCCTAATCTGCGCTCAAAGACAGCTATTCGGACATCTGATACCAGGTACTTTGTTGATCCGTCAATTGCTGTTGCTGCTTTGGGTCTTGGCCCCAAGGACCTGATTAATGATCTGAATACAATGGGGTTGTTGTTTGAGACGCTTTGCATCCGGGATTTACGCGTATTTGCGAGCGCTTTAGATGGACAAGTTTATCATTTTCGAGACAAGTACGGCCTCGAATGTGACGCAGTTGTTCATCTGCGCAATGGTAAATTTGGCCTTATTGAAATAAAACTTGGCGGAGACCAACTTATAGAGCAAGGCGCAACTACCTTAAAAACATTGGCTGCAAAGATAGATACGGATAAAATGAAAGCCCCGTCTTTCTTAATGGTATTGACGGCTACAGGAAAATTTGCCTATCGACGTGCAGACGGAGTTTATGTGGTTCCTATTGGATGCTTAAAAGACTAATAAACGATATGACACAGATACAACATAACCAACTGGTCTCGTTTATATGGAATATTGCTAACGATGTTCTTGTAAACGTATATAACAAGGGGGATTACCGTAAAGTGATTCTCCCGATGATTGTATTGAGACGCTTCGATGCCGTTTTAGAGGATACGAAAAAAGAGGTTTTAGCGATGAAAGAACGCTTAACCGCAGCCAATATCATTCAACAAGACGAAGCATTGTGTGCTGTTGCTGGACAAGCATTCTGCAACAGTTCTCCATTTACGCTCAAAGATTTGAAATCAAGGACCAATTCCCAACAATTAAAATTGGATTTCATTGCTTATTTGGATGGCTTTAGTGCCAATGTTCAGGACATTATTACAAAATTCAAATTTCGCAATGAGATAGATACACTGGTCGAAGGCGGCGTATTGGGGTTGCTCATCGAAAAATTTGTCGACAATAGAATCAATTTAAGTAATCGTCCCGTCTTATTTGATGATGGCTCTGTGCGTTTGCCAGCTCTTGACAATCATTCTATCGGTACCGTCTTTGAGGAGTTGTTACGTCGATTCAACGAAGAAAACAATGTAACCGAAGCAGGAGAGCACTTTACGCCTCGTGATATTGTCACATTGATGGCCGAAATTGCATTTGTTCCCATCATGGATAAAATTACTGACAGTTCTTATTTGATTTATGACGGGGCTTGTGGTACCGGAGGTATTCTATCCGTAAGCGAAGAGCGCCTTCAGCAACTTGCCGAAGCTCGCGGCAAACGCATCAATACGCATATTTTTGGTCAAGAATTACAGCCGGAGACATATGCGACATGCAAATCAGACCTCCTTATAAAAGGAGACGGAGAAGAAGCAAATAATATCTCGTTTGGTTCGACCATTTCCGAAGACGGTAAAGCTGGTATGAAGTTCGATTTCTGTATTTCCAATCCACCATTCGGGACTCCTTGGAAACGAGATTTGGAGAATTGGGGATTGAAAGATAAAAAGGATATTACCGATGGCAGATTCCTGATAGCATACGATGGAAATCCGGCCTATTCATTGGTTCCTAATATTGGTGATCCCCAAATGTTATTTTTGGCGAACAATATTAGTCGAATGAAGGATACCACCGAGTTGGGAACTCGTATTGTTGAAGTCCATAATGGTTCGTCGCTTTTTACTGGTAATGCAGGAGGCGGTGAAAGTAACTTACGGAGATATATTATTGAAAATGATCTTTTGGAGGCCATTATTGCTGTTCCCGAGAAGATGTTCTACAATACAGGCATTGGAACTTTCATTTGGATTGTCACGAACCGTAAGGAATCCCGAAGGAAAGGAAAAATACAATTGATTGATGCTACCGGTCTGAAATCACCTCTTCGTAAGAACCTCGGTGAGAAAAATTGTGAATTTACGCCGGAAATCAATGAACAGATACTTCGTGCTTATATGGATTTTGAAGAGACGCCTATCAGCAAGATTTTCGATAATTCCGAATTTGGGTACTGGGAAATCACGGTTGATCGTCCTAAACGCGACGAACAAGGCGTTATCGTCAAGAACAAACGAGGTAAAATCGAAATCGACAAGACGTTACGTGATAAAGAACAAGTTCCCCTAACATATGAAGGAGGTATCGAAGCTTTTGTTCGGAACGAGATTCTTCCATATACGCCCGATGCCATTGTTAATACGGACGATTATGTAATTGGTTATGAATTGAGTTTCACCAAATATTTCTATAAGCCCAAGCAGTTGCGAACGCTCGATGAGATTCGTGCCGACATTCGGGCAATAGAGGAATCGACAAAAGGATTGTTGAACCAAATATTAAATTAATTATGGAGATCAATCTAAAACAAGCTATTTCAATGTTTTTTTCACAGTCTTCATTTGATATGGTTTATCTGGAGGCTGTCGCTAATGCATTGGACGCAGGAGCCTCAAAAATACATATTCATTTTTCTGCATCTACGCTTTCGAACATAAAGTCTTTCCATTTGACAATTTCCGATAATGGTATTGGTTTTACTGATGAGCGATACACAAAGTTTTGTCGCCTTTTGGAAGTTGACAAAGACGACAAAACACATCGTGGCCTTGGGCGATTGGTTTACCTGTTCTATTTTGATAACGTTAAGGTAATCAGCTACTATAATGGAAATCAATATCGTGAGTTTAATTTTGATAAGGAATTTGGGGCTGATGCTCCGAACAATAGTTCTACTTTAGATAGTGAGCACGAGAGCGGCAGTACTCTGGAAATGACAGGATATAATTTATCTAAATTAAAAGAGAAAAATTTTGCTGATGCCGAATGGATAAGAAGACGAATTTTAAAGAAATTTTATTCTCTACTATACAAAGCAAAAAAGAATGGTAATGATATAAATATCACTATCCAATCTACCATAGGTAAAACAAACGTAGTACGCACAATTAGTGCAGCTTCAATTCCTGAGTTGAATGAGAAAACAATTGTGTCTAAATATTCCCTTGACGGGGAGATGACACTGTATTACTCTGTTAAAGAGTGCGATATAAAAGATTCATCGGTAATTACTGCTATCTCTATTGATAATCGAAATGAATCAATAGATGTCTTTGCTGATGAGAGTATCCCCAAAGGATATGATATGGTATTTATTTTATACTCAGATTCTTTTCAAGGACAAACGGATGCTACTCGGCAGGTCATAACGATTAAACCGTCTGACATGAGAATGCTCCAAAAAATATTTAGAGACGAAATAATAACCATACTTTCTGATTTGGCACCCAAAATAATAGAACAGACACAGCGTACATCCGAACAATTAAACAATCAATTTCCCCATTTGAGAGGCTATTTTGAAGAAGATACTATTGGAATAAGTTCGAAAAATGAAGTTATCAAAGAAGCACAGACGCGTTTTATCAAAGATCAGCGAGATATTCTTTGTAAGTCGACCGATTTAACTGATCCTGAATTCGAAAAGTCAATGAATTTGGCAGGTAGGGCATTAACGGAATATGTGCTATTCCGCCAGAAAACGATTGACCGATTAAAAAAGATTGATAAAAAGGACCGAGAGTCTGAAATTCACAATATATTGGTTCCGATGAAAAGGATTCTTCGTTCCGGAGATTTCAGCCAAGATATTTACATAAACAACACATGGATATTAGATGACAAGTTTATGACGTATTCCACAATCTTAAGTGATATGGAAATGACAGACTTGCTTCGAGAATTAACAAAAGATGAGGTTATAAAAGATGATGATAGACCGGATATTGCAATTATCTTTTCGGACGATCCAAAAACTAAAGATAAATTTGATGTCGTAATTGTTGAATTAAAGCGCAAAGGATTAAAGCCTGAGGACAATGTTCGGGTAGAAGTTCAACTCGAGAAAAGAGCGCGAGGACTATATGGATTGTACCCCGGTAAAGTGCAATCATTGTGGCTATACGGAGTAGTTGAACTTGACAATGATTACAAATCACATTTATCATCAGCAGGATATCATCCTCTATATTCTAAAGGTAATGTTTTTGTAAATACGAATGATATCACTGTAGATTGGGAGTCGGGTATAAAGATTCCGGCGGTACGTTATATTCTGGATCTCGATGCAGTTGTTAATGATGCAGATGCAAGGAATCTAACCTTCTTGAATCTGATTAAAAGTAAATTTGAAGCACAATAGAAATGACAGTATATCCAACATATAAGGACAGCGGTATCGAATGGCTTGGTCAAATTCCAACTCATTGGGACCTGCTCCGGAATAAAATATTTATAACGGAGCATGATAATGTCGTAGGACAAGATGCTTACAAATACACGTTGCTATCGTTAACAAAACAAGGTGTCATTCAGCGTGATATAGAAAGCGGAAAAGGTAAATTTCCCAAGGAATTTGACAATTATAAAATTGTTGAATCCGGGAATATTATTTTTTGCTTGTTCGATGTTGATGAAACTCCTCGTACTGTTGGATTGTCATCAATAGATGGCATGATAACAGGGGCATACAATGTTTTTTCAATCAAAGGAATCAATAGCCAATTCTACTATTATTATTTTCTTGCTGTTGATGAAGCAAAAGCATTGAGACCATTGTATTCTGGATTACGTAAGGTCGTTAAAACAGAACGTTTTGCAGGATTGCGTATTCCCGTTCCTCCCGAAGAGGAACAACGGCAAATTGTTGCCTATCTGGATTATAAGTCAAACAAGATAAATGAACGTATATGTCAGAGAGAGATAGAGTTACAAACTCTATCTGAATTAAAGCAGGCGGAAATTGCCGCCGTTGTTACCCGTGGCCTCGATCCCAATGTCCCGATGAAAGAGAGCGGAATCGAATGGCTGGGAAAAATTCCGGCTCATTGGGAAGTTCGTAAAATAAAGAATTGTTTACAAGAAAGGAGTGAAAAGGGATATCCTAATGAACCAATTTTATGTGCTACACAGTCAAGGGGAGTAATACCTCAAGATATGTATGATAATAGAGTTGTAGTTGTAAACAAAGATTTTGATAAACTTAAATTGGTAAAGTGTGGTGATTTTGTGATTAGCCTTCGTTCGTTTCAAGGAGGTATAGAGTACGCATACTATCAAGGAATAATTAGTGCCGCATATACAATATTGACCCCAAAGGATAAACGTAATAGTGAATATTTCAAGCATTTATTTAAATCGCATGATTTTATTCAGTTGTTACAAACGTGTGTTACAGGTATTCGAGAAGGACAGAATATCAATTATGCAATGTTAGCAAAGCATTTTATTCCTATTCCTCCTATTGAAGAACAGCAAAAGATTGTCCTGTATATTAAAAATCGACTATATGTCATAGACGAATATATCGCAAAACTTAAGACCGAAATCAATTACCTGCAAGAGTATAAGCAACGTCTAATTTCTGATGTCGTAACAGGGAAAGTCGATGTCAGAGGAGTAGAAATACCAAACGAAGAATAAAAAGGAGAAATATTATGGCAACAGATATCAGCGAAGCCGGTTTGGAGAAGATAATATCCGACTATCTGGTCGATGTGAATGGTTACGAGCTCGGCAAGGCTGCCGAGTTCAATAAGGAGTATGCGCTCGATGAAGGGCGGGTATTACGGTTCCTGCAAGCCACACAGCCCGAAAAGGTGAAAGCCGCACATATTCTGGATAGTGAATATGAGCGGAACAAATTTTTTGTCAGTCTGCGCAAGAAATTGGGCGAGGCTGGGATTATCGACATCCTTCGCAACGGTTTCAGATATCTGGCTTATAAATTCGACCTTTACTATTCTACACCCTCGGAACAAAATCCGATGGCGAAAGCATTGTATGCCCGGAACATTTTCAGTGTCACGAGGCAGGTGACCTATTCCAAGGAATTTCCCCGATTGGCTTTGGATTTGGCAATCTTTATAAACGGCTTGCCAATCGCTACATTCGAACTGAAGAACAGACTGACCAAACAAAATGTCGATGATGCGGTCAATCAATACATGAACGACCGCGACCCGAAGGAGTTGATCTTTAACTTCAAGCGATGTGCAGTACATTTTGCGGTCGATGACAACGAGGTGAAAATGTGTACACGGTTGTGCGGTAAGGCGTCCTGGTTTCTGCCGTTCAACAAGGGGAACAATGACGGTGCAGGCAATCCGCCCAATCCGGATGGCATCAAGACCGATTATCTCTGGAAAGAGATTCTGACCAAGGAATCGTTGTCGAATATTTTGGAGAATTATTCGCAGGTGGTCGAGAAAATCGATCGAAAGACGAACAAGGTTATCGGCGAAACCATGATTTTCCCACGTTATCATCAATTGACGGTGGTTCGCAAACTGTTGGCCGATACCCTTCGGAATGAAGAGGGGAAACGCTATTTGATTCAACACAGCGCAGGGAGCGGCAAATCGAATTCGATTGCATGGCTGGCATATCAGTTGGTCAAACTGGAGAAAAGCGGAAAAAACTTTTTCGATTCAATTATCGTGGTTACAGACCGTGTGAATCTTGACCGACAGATTCGGGACACAATAAGACAATTCATGCAGGAGCGGAGCGTTGTTGGCTGGGCCGACGACTCTTCCACACTCGGTTCGCTGCTTAATGCGGGGAAGAAGATAATTATTACAACCATTCACAAATTCCCGTTCATTTTGTCGAGTATAGGCACGGAAAATAAGGACAAACAGTTTGCCATCATTATTGACGAGGCCCATTCGAGCCAGACGGGAAGCCTGTTTGCCAAGATGAATATGGCCGTTTCGGGAAATGTATGCGACGACGAGGAAGATATCGAAGATAAAATCAACAAACTCATAGAAGGGCATCGGATGGTCCGAAATGCCAATTATTACGCATTCACCGCAACACCTAAAAACAAGACTTTGGAGATGTTTGGAGATGCGATACCACAGCCTGACGGGCAAGTACGACATGTGGCTTTTCATACCTATTCAATGCGTCAAGCGATTCAGGAACGATTTATTCTGGATGTGCTGGAACATTATACCCCGGTATCAAGTTTCTATAAACTTGTGAAAAAATCGGAAGATGACCCATTATTCGACAATGAAAAGGCACAAGCCAAACTCCGTGCCTATGTTGAAGGCGATCGAACTACAATCCACCACAAAGCGGCTATTATGGTTGAGCACTTCCATACGAATGTCATCAGCAAAGGGAAAATAGGAGGACAAGCTCGTGCAATGGTCGTGACCAGCAGTATCGAACGAGCTATAGATTACTATTTTGAATTTTGCCGATTGCTGGAAGAACGAGGAAGCCAGTATAAAGCCATAATAGCATTCTCCGGAGAAAAGGAGTTGCCAAATAAATACAAGGAGTACGGAAAGATGACCGAAGCCTCGTTGAATGGATTTCCGAGTGCTGAGATTGAAGATCGCTTCAAGAAAGACCCCTATCGTTTTCTTATTGTTGCCAATAAGTTCCAGACGGGCTATGATGAGCCGCTGCTTCATACGATGTATGTAGATAAGATTCTGACGGATATCAAAGCCGTACAAACTTTGTCTCGACTCAATCGGGCCCATCCCAAAAAACGAGACACATTTGTTCTTGATTTTGCCAATGATCCGGAAGACATTAAAAAATCGTTCCAGCGTTATTACAAAACGACTGAATTAGCCTCGGAAACCGATCCAAATAAGCTCAATGACCTTATTACTGAGTTGGAAAAACATCAAGTATATACGGCCGAAGATGTTGAACGTTTAGTGGGATTATTTCTTGGCGCATCGGATCGTGAAATGATTGATTCGATTTTGGACACATGTGCCGAGAATTACAAGACTCTGAATACCGATTCACAGGTAAAGTTCAAGAGCAGTGCCAAAAGTTTTATCAGAACCTATGCCTTCTTGGCTGCCATATTGCCTTTTGGGAGTGCAGAGTGGGAAAAGTTGAGTATTTTTCTCAATTTGCTTATTCACAAGTTGCCGACTCCGGAAGGAGATGATTATACAGAAGGGTTACTTGATGCTGTGGATTTCAATAGCTACAAAAATACGATTCAGGAAGAACAACGTATTATTTTGGACAATGAAAAAGCGGAAGTCCAAGCCATTCCCGTAGGACGGAGCGGAGGCATTACATCCCCGAATCTTCAGTCGCTGACAACGATTTTGGAAGAGTTCAACACTCGATTCGGTAATATTCCTTGGACGGATTCAGATCGTATCCGGCAACAAATCGCTGCTATTCCTGAAGAAGTTGCTAAAAATGAAGCTTATCAGAATGCAATTCGCAATTCTGATAGAGAGGTTGCGAGAATTGAAAGTGACAAAGCATTGATGTCGATTATCCTTAGGTCCATGACGTCTGGATTGGAGCTCTACAAAGAATACCAAGATAATCCATCATTTCAACGGTGGCTACAGGAGTTTGTTTTTGAAAGGACATATAATCAGAATCGTTAATATCGAGTAGAGACTATGTAAGTATAATACAGCGAAAAGAGAAAAAGACGAGCTTTACTTTATTCCCATCTTATATATATTCATTAAAGTAAAGTCAAACAAAGGGAAAAAGATGGCTGCGCCAAAACTGATTGATTACAGCCATTTTTCTTTCGGCTGCATTGTTGAACAAGCTGAAAAAATTCAGTTTAGTTTAGTCTATTAGCTCTATATATAAGCTAAACCAAAGTAAACTATATTTAGATAGGCATATTTGCTTGTCAGTATGCCTATGGCTATTACGGTAAAAGCGGTTTTGGTTGCCAATAAAAGGGAAGCACAGGCTGAAGAGAGATCGGGAGTTTTTCTTTTTTGGCTGCAAGTATGTTTATCAATAAATATCCCTTGGAGCAGAGAGAATAACTGCTCACAGTAAAGCTCGGACTCCTTGTGCAAACAAGTGAAAGGAATGAAACCTAATGAAAATAGAAAAGGTTTGAATTTGCTTTAATTAATGGTTTTGTTTCTGTGTTGTTCCTTAACCAAAGAAGCGAAAATAATATAATGTTGATTATTAGTAAATTATATATGCAGAAACCGTATTAATTGCAAATTTTCCAGATTCCAAGTCAAAAGAATAAAAGCTAACGCTCTCTTATATATGTCTATTTCCTAATCAGTCTTTATACCATAGGCGTTCTTTTTAGATTTATAGTGATTTATAACAGCAGCAAATATATAAATTTTTTAAATTATCCGCAACAATATTACGGTACTCTTTATACACGTCCGTCAGAAGAACAACTCTGCATTGTCGCCACTTCGCTTCCTCCGTTACGGAAAGGTTCTGTTCACTTTTCGGACAAAGGCAGGATACGCCCTTTGAAACTGAAATTCCCTGCCATGTAAACCTTGCTCGCCTGCACGAAACATTGGTTGGAGTCGTGATAGAGCGTCATGTTCCATTCAAAGGTCCGATAATGCGCATTGCCCTGTACCCGCAAAGTGATGTTAACATCTCCATTCTTCTGCGTCTCCGGTACGCCCATCTGCAAAGCCGCCTCACCGTCATTCAGCGGTGAGCTACCGAAGAAGAGCTTCGGACTGTTGTCCTCACGAGTTAGATAAGCCAGCATCTTGTCTCCCTTTATTATCAAATAGCTGCCGGTAACTTGTTGGGCACGAAGTTTTTCAGGACGGTCGGAAGGAGTATAAACCTCCTCCAATATAATCTTGCAACTCCGGGAAGACAAAGCCTGCAAAGCCGCACGATGAGCGGCTTGCCCTCCTGCAACATCTGCAGTTCTGCATCCGGAAAGCGTTGAAGCTAAAGCAACGTGCAGAAGAAGCACGAATAAAACTCTTCCTTTCATCATAGCAGATCATTAAAGTTAATAATACAAGGCATCACATAGAGGCACATCATGCACAGCCGCAAATCATCAACCAATGCACGTTATCTATCGCAATATAAAAATAAATCCCGACACTCACAACTGAATATCAGGATTTTTACATAAGGAGTGAAGTTTTCTTTTTCACACCGAGTTAGTATTTCTTCTTCACAAGGAGGGAAGCAGCCTATTTCAGTTGCCGCAAATATCTCCCGATGACCTCCGCCGACTCGCTCGTTTCCTTTTCAAATGCTTCTTGCAGCGCAGGATAGTCCGCCAGCAGTTCCAGCATCTTCTCCCTGCCCACAAACTCCGAGCGTCCCGTTTCCGGATTCAACTCATAATACACACGCGCAAAGACCAGCCCCGAAGCATTGATGGCATCCCCCACTTCACCGCCCAGCTTCGTTGCATCGGGCGGGGTTGCGGTGCTTGCAGCGACCTGCCCCACAGGTTGCGCACAGAAATAAATCTTACCTTTCACCCACATGGCAGGCGCATACCAACCGCCGAAACGGTAACGCTTATAGCGCATCTTCTTGCAGTTGACGTAGAGCGACGTATCCATCCGCACCGCATAACAACGTGATTTCAAATAACGGCACAAGCCGGAGTTGTCTTCCGCCTCTATACGATAATCCGCACCGCCCATCAGATAAATCTGATTCTTGGAACGCTTCTCCACTTTCAATATCGTGACCGTATCTCCGCGGCCTTCCACCAACGCTTTCAAGTTGGAATACATTATCTGCTGAGCCGAGCAAGGCAAGCCCAATAATGCCAATATCCCTAACAACCAACGTACTTTCATATCATTTCCCTTTCTTTCTGAAACTTTACTTACCCAGGCGAAAGGTACATTTTTTATCCTTATTCAGCAAACATAGAGAGGAAAAAAACATCGTATCGCCCATAAAATGATTTTCGTACGTCTGCACCGGCCTTGCCCAACCCTCTCTGTCGCAGACAAAAACATCTAAAGCAGAAATGCGGGAACCCCTTGTTGGAACTGCCGGGATACGCTACTGATTACAAACGAGATACAGATACCAACCGAATACCAACCTTTGGTACACGCCGTACCAAACTGTGGTAGTCCTTGTACCAAGCTGTGGTAGCCCTCGTACCAAACTGTGGTACTTCGAATACCAAACTGTGGTATTTTGAATACCAACCGTTGGCATTTCACATCTTCTTAGGAGAGGAAAACCATATATTTACTTACCTTTGCCAATCTATAAAGCATGGGAATAAATGGAAAGCATTGAAAAAATAAAATCAACATACAGCCGCATTGCGGAGGAAGCACAACAAGAGTCGAACAAAATACAGCAAGCAATTTACCATACCGGCTCCTTACGGTTGCTGCTGTTCGTGGCAGGAATCGCAGGGATTATCTACTTCCGGGAGGAAAGTTGGACGATACTGGCAGGAATCGCACTCGTCACCCTGCTGCCGTTCATCCTTCTGATAAAGTACCACAACAACCTGTTCCGCCGCAAAGACTATCAGGAAAAGAGAGCAGAGGTGAACCGGCAGGAGTTGGCCGCGCTGGATTACGATACGTCCTGCTTCGATGCCGGCGAGGAGTTTGTCGACCCCGCCCACCTGTATGCCTACGATCTGGACGTATTCGGCACACATTCATTGTTCCAGTACGTCAACCGCACCTGCACCGAACCGGGAAAACGCCTGTTGGCAAACTGGCTGGGACAGCATCTCGAAAAGAAAGAGGATATACTGGAACGACAGGCAGCCGTACGCGAACTGGCTCCCGAACTGCAATTCCGCCAGCACTTCCGCATCCTCGGCATGCTGCACAAAGGCACAGCAGCCGACGAAACCGAACTGAAAGCATGGGCGGCAAGCCCCGGCGTATTCCGCAAGAATAAGTTCTTACGACTTCTGCCGGCAACCGTCACCGGCATCAACGGCATCTGTCTGCTCCTTATGCTTACCGGTTATCTGCCCGCAAGCATGTGGGGAGTGATCTGGACGCTCTTTGTCACCGCCGGATTCGCCTTTACCGGAAAGATCACCAAAATACAGGCTGTGTACGGCAAGAAGCTACAAATCCTCGGTACGTATGCCGGACTGCTCAAACTGATGGAAACCCAACCCATGCAATGCAACCTGCTGAAACGCATCAAAGAAGAAATTGGCGGCGAACAACGGAAAGCCTCCCTCGCCATCAGCCGGCTGAGCAAACTGATGAACGAACTGGACCAACGCAACAACGTATTCATGTACGTCATTCTCAACGGTCTGTTTTTTTGGGAACTGCGACAGATAATGCGCATCGAAGCCTGGAAAGAGCAATATGCCCGCGAACTGCCGCATTGGCTCAGCGCCCTCGGACAGATGGATGCCCTCAACTCACTGGCAACCTTCGCCTATAATCATCCGGACTATTCTTATCCCACCCTGCTCGACAAGGCCGATATGATTGCCGCCAAAGTCAACATCTCTTCCAATACGAAGAAAGCTGATACGGAAAACACCGGCAACAACACCCGTTTCATGCTTCGCGCAAAAGCCCTGGGACATCCCCTGATGCACCGCGACCGTTGTGTCCGCAACGACATCGACATGGAGAAACGCCCTTTCTTCATCATCATCACCGGCGCCAACATGGCAGGAAAGAGCACCTATCTGCGCACGATAGGCATCAACTACCTGCTTGCCTGCACCGGCATGCCCGTCTGCGCGGAAGAGATGGAGGCGTATCCCGCCCGTCTCATCACCAGCCTGCGCACCAGCGACTCCCTGACCGACAACGAGTCCTACTTCTTTGCCGAACTCAAACGCCTGAAACTCATCATCGACAAGCTGCAATCGGGCGAGGAACTCTTCATCATCCTCGACGAAATACTGAAAGGAACAAACTCAATGGATAAGCAGAAAGGGTCTTTCGCACTCATCAAGCAGTTCATGGCCTTACAGGCAAACGGCATCATCGCCACGCACGACTTATTGCTGGGCACCCTCATCGACCTCTTCCCCGAAAATATCTGCAACTACCGCTTCGAAGCGGATATCACCGACAACGAGCTGACATTCTCTTACCGCCTCCGCCCTGGCGTAGCGCAGAACATGAATGCGTGCTTCCTTATGAAAAAAATGGGGATTGCCGTCACCGACTAATCCCCACTCCATATCCTAACGGTTCCTTACCCGCAGCATCCGCTTACATCGCCTTGCATCTGGACAAGAATGCCGAAACCGCCGCAGCTTCATTACCCGTAAAGTAGCACACCGAGGTCACCGGAGTGTAAGTGTAAGGCACAAACTGAAACAATTGAAGTGCAGCAAATTTATTGTCTTGCGAAATCATAACGTCCAGACGTACATTACCACTCGACTCACTCTTGACACCGGCTTCACCGTCGAGCTTACCGCTTTCGAGCATCTCAGTCAGTTTTCCTATATGCTTCAAATCGAAAAACAGACTGCGTTCCTTCGCCACACTTCCCGTCGGCAGATAAACGATTTCTTTTGATTTCCAGAACAAACGGAACACTCCCAACAGAATCAATGCCGTACCCAGCACCATCAGCCCCATACTCAAAGTAGAGGACTTATCGCTCATCTCAAAAATAGATGCGAAAATAAGAATGCCCACCAGCATCATCCCCACAGAAATAATAAGTCCGGAAACACTTGTACGCTTTGCAATATCAGGATGTGAAGACGCAAAAAGAGTCGCGTCGATAGTTTGAGTTGCCATAATATAAATAGTTTTATGAATTAATGAATATTGAAATAGTGAATAATGAGTACAATCTCCCCCCATACAAGCATTATATGCCCGTACTCAAGGGAAAAAACAATGACAATAATACATTAAATCAGAATCCGCCGCAGTGCGAAAATGTAATACTCGCACACAGGCTGGCAACGATAGTAAGCGGTAGCATCAAAAAGCTTCTCTCTATGCAACGATAGAACCGCTTCACGCTGGGCAATCTTGTCCACCCAGTCCTTTAATGAAAAGATATATTCGGTAATATAAGAACGCTGGATACGGGACATGGTAAGCAACTGCACATGCCCGTTGTTGCTTGCCAACTCCGCAACCGGCAAATATGGCAAACGGGGCGAAGTGAAGCATGCCTCCTCCTGATGATGTGCAGCAACAGGCACCGTTCGGATATCCATAGACTCCTCCACACCTGCCGAACTACCGTCGGCAAATGCAGCACCCGATGTTTGCCATACAATAAACGCAAGCACCAGAAACCCTATGAATTTTAAATATCTGCCCATAAACACCTGCAAATATAACAGTTTATTTCATAGATTTGTTTTGCTCATACATCTTTTAATGTTTGTTCATGTAAATAAAAGTATAAACAAAAAAGCCGCCCCAATCGCTGGGACGGCTTTCTATATATAAAAAGAATAGTTGAATTATTCTGCTTTTGCTTCTTCAGCAGCAGGAGCTTCAGCAACCGGCGCAGTTTCAGCAGCGGGAGCAGCTTCAGCAGCAGTCTTCTTTGAACGGCGGGTACGGGTAGCTTTCTTAGCAACTTTTTCCTTAGCCATGTTTTCGTTGTAGTCAACGAGTTCAATGAAGCACATTTCTGCATTGTCACCCAAACGGTTACCAGTCTTGATGATGCGAGTGTAACCACCCGGACGATCAGCAATCTTCACAGAGATTTCTTTGAACAACTCAGTTACAGCATACTTGTCTTGCAAATTGCTAAATACAACACGACGAGAATTTGTCGTATCATCCTTAGCTCTTGTAATCAAAGGCTCAACGAACTTCTTCAAAGCTTTAGCCTTTGCAACGGTCGTAGTGATTCTTTTGTGCTTAATCAAAGAACACGCCATATTAGCCAACATAGCGTTTCTATGAGAGGCAGTACGACCCAAATGGTTGAATTTCTTATTATGTCTCATTTTTTATTCTTTATCTAATTTATATTTAGAAATATCAGTTCCAAACGACAGATTCAGACTTTCCAGCAAATCATCAAGCTCGGTAAGCGATTTCTTTCCGAAATTTCTGAATTTCAGCAGATCGGTCTTGTTGAATTGTACCAAGTCGCCCAAAGTCTCTACATCCGCAGCCTTCAAACAGTTGAGAGCACGAACCGAGAGATCCATATCAACAAGCTTGGTCTTCAGCAACTGACGCATGTGCAATACTTCCTCATCAAACTCTTCATTACCGTCAACATCATTAGTTTCCAGCGTAATCTTCTCATCAGAGAAGAGCATGAAGTGATAAATCAGAATTTTAGCAGCTTCTTTCAGAGCTTCTTTCGGGTGAATGGAACCATCCGTAGTAATCTCAAGCACCAGCTTTTCGTAGTCAGTCTTCTGCTCAACGCGGAAGTTCTCTACCTGATACTTAACATTACGTATCGGAGTATAAATAGAATCGATAGGAATTACGTTCACATCGGTGCAATATTCGCGGTTTTCGTCAGCAGGAACATAACCACGACCTTTGTTGATCGTAATATCTATCTGCATAGTTGATTTTGAATCTAAATGACAAATAACTAATTCAGGATTTAACACTTCAAATCCAGTCAAATACTTACCTATGTCACCTGCTTTAAATTCACTTGAATTCTCGACTGTAATACTTACTTTCTCACTCTCGAATTCTTCAACTACTTGCTTGAATCTCACTTGTTTCAGATTCAAGATAATGTTAGTAACATCCTCTTTTGCCCCCGGAACACTGGAAAATTCATGCTCAACACCGTCTATCTTGATAGTAGTGATAGCAAAACCTTCCAATGAAGAAAGCAGGATGCGGCGCAGTGCATTACCCACGGTAATACCGAAACCGGGCTCCAACGGACGAAATTCGAATTTTCCGAATCTAGAGTCCGCTTCCAACATTAATACTTTATCAGGTTTTTGAAATGCTAATATCGCCATGAAATTAATTATTATTTAGAATACAATTCTACGATCAAATGCTCTTTAATGTTTTCAGGAATGTCTGCTCTTTCAGGTACATGCAGCAATTTGCCTACCTTAGAGTTATCATCCCATTCCAACCAAGGATATTTGCTATGGTTAAAGCCAGCCAGTGAATTAGCGATAACTTCCAATGATTTGGATCTTTCACGAACACCGATCACCTGACCCGGTTTCACTGCATAAGAAGGAATATTCACAACCTCACCGTCTACAGTAATGTGCTTGTGGCTCACCAACTGACGAGCAGCTGCGCGAGTAGGAGCAATACCCAAACGGAATACGATATTGTCAAGGCGACCTTCCAACAATTGGAGAAGGATTTCACCAGTAATACCTTTAGCAGTCTCAGCCTTCTCAAACAAGTTGCGGAATTGTTTTTCCAAAACGCCATAAGTATATTTGGCTTTCTGTTTCTCACGAAGTTGAACACCGTATTCAGAAGTCTTTCTCTTTCTGGAATTACCGTGCTGTCCGGGAGGATAGTTCTTCTTTGACAATACTTTATCTGCTCCAAAGATACCTTCACCGAATTTACGGGCTATTCTTGATTTTGGTCCAGTATATCTAGCCATTTCTTTTAAATATTTAATTGTTTATTCATGAACTTGGGTTTGTTGCAGCCGCGATTGCAGAGAGAAAGTTTACAATCCAATAACAAAATCAAGTCTCACTTCTATTAAAGGTAAATTTTAAACTCTACGTCTTTTCGGAGGACGACAACCGTTGTGCGGAAGCGGAGTTACGTCAATGATTTCAGTAACCTCGATACCTGCACCGTGGATAGTTCTAATAGCAGACTCACGTCCGTTACCCGGGCCCTTCACATATGCTTTTACCTTTCTCAAGCCAAGATCGTATGCTATCTTAGCACAATCTTGAGCAGCCATCTGTGCTGCGTAGGGAGTGTTCTTTTTTGAACCTCTAAAACCCATCTTTCCAGCAGAAGACCAAGAAATGATTTGACCTTCGCTGTTTGCCAGAGAAACAATAATGTTGTTAAAAGATGAATGAACATGCAACTGTCCATTAGCATCAACCTTCACATTTCTCTTTTTTGCTGCAACTGTTTTTTTTGCCATATCAACAATTATTATTTAGTAGCTTTTTTCTTATTAGCAACGGTTTTCTTTCTACCCTTACGAGTACGGGCATTGTTCTTTGTGCTCTGACCTCTTACTGGAAGACCAATACGATGACGAACACCACGATAGCAACCGATATCCATTAAACGCTTAATGTTCAATTGAACTTCAGAACGAAGATCACCTTCAACCTTATACTCTGCACCAATGATCTCACGAATCTTGGCAGCCTGATCATCCGTCCAGTCTTTTACTTTCAGGTCTCTGTCAACACCTGCTTTATCCAAAATTTTTGCTGAACTACTACGACCTATACCATATACATAGGTCAACGCAACTTCACCTCTCTTGTTTTGAGGCAAATCGACACCAACTATTCTTATAGCCATATACTAAATTATTTTTTTTGCAAAAATAATAA
>ENA-OYYV01000170-OYYV01000170.1-human-gut-metagenome-genome-assembly--contig:-NODE-170-length-40187-cov-6.245714_pt1 | contig 40187 bp, 33 predicted proteins | sample MGYA00244069_ERZ653462 | MGnify/ENA primary metagenome ERZ653462 (study PRJEB26926, sample SAMN06165170) | human gut metagenome | biome: ENVO:00009003; feature: ENVO:2100002; material: ENVO:00002003...
TGAGATGTCTCGTGGGCTCGGAGATGTGTATAAGAGACAGGCGGGGGATTTGCTTCTGGATCGGCATCGCGTGTGTGGTCGCCGGTGTGTTCATCATTCTGGCGCTGGTGCTGCCGGCCGGCTTCTGGTGGTTTGCGCTCGGCGGTGCGCTCATTGCGGCAGGTGTGTGGCTGCTGCGCTGTTGACGGCGGCATAACCGGCGCGCGCCCGGCATAAGGATGTACAAAAACGACAAGGAGCACATCTTTATGGAACTACAACTGGGCAAGCAGAAACGCATGATGTACGCGCGGGTGTTTAACCGCACGGAGGAGGAGACCTGCAGCGCGGACGCCGTTGTGCCCGATGCGCTGGGGGATATCGGCGCGATTGTGGTCACAGAGGGTACATTCTGCCTCTGGAATCTGGACTTTTCGGACAAGAGCGCGCAGATCGAGGGCAGCGTCGCGGCCGACGTAGTCTATGCGGAGGAGGGCGGCGCGCTGCGCAGCTTCCCGGTGGAGCTGCCGGTGAAGGTGCGCATCAGCGGCGAGACGCTCTCGCCCGATGTGCGGCCATGGCTGCGGTGCACGCTCACTGCGCTGGATGCGCGCGCGGTCAATTCGCGCAAGGTGCGCGTCACAGCACGGCTGAGCCTGTGCCTGCGCGCCTACCGGGAGACGGAGCTTGCGCTCACGGACCGGATCGAGAGCGACGGCGGCGCAGTATTCACGCGCACGGAAACGCTCTGCTTGCAGATTCCGGTGTCTGTGGAGGAAAAGACATTCACCGTCTCGGAGACGCACCGCTTCGCGTCCGGGCAGCCAGAGGCTGACCGTCTGCTCTGCCACACGGAGACCGTGCTGATCGATGATGTCAGTACCGTCGGCAGCCGCGTCATTTTTCAGGGGCGCGTGTGTGCGTCTGTCTCCTATCTCCAGCAGGGGCAGATGTGCCCAATGGTTGAGAGCTTTGAGACACAGTTTTCGCAAATGCTCGACTGCCCGGCGGACACATCGCCGTGTCTGATGCACACGGCTGTCAATCTCACGGCAGCCTACCTGAACGTGAGCGCCGCGGCCGATGGTGCGGTGCTGGAGGCGGAGTATCATCTCGTCGCGCAGACGGTGTGCCTTGCGGATGCGGAGGCAGATTGCGTGACGGATGCCTACTGCAACACGGCCGAGCTCACGCTCGAGCGCGAGACGGTGCCGGCCGGCACCGTGCAGCCGGGAGAACCGCTGCGCCTGACGGCGGAGGGCACGCTCGCGTGCGAGGCCGCCTCGCTGACGGTTGTGTCCCGGCGTGCCGTGGTCTGTGGCCTGGCGGAGGATGGCTGTGACGTGCTTGTTCGCCTGCTCGTGACGGATGCCGAGCAGCGCGTATCCTGCATGGAAAAGCGCCTGCACCTGCCGCTCGAGGCGGCAGAAGGTGCGCGGCTGGAGCTGCTGAGCGTGCAGCCTGAGGAGCCGGCTGTCACGGTCACGGCGGACGGATTCCTGATCCGTGTGGCAGTGACGGCGCGCACAGCCGCGCTTCAGGAGTCCGGCTTCCGGCAGGTCACCGGGGTGACGGTGCAGGAGCGCGTCTGCCCGTATGCCTCCGTACCGTCGCTGACGATCGTACGCTGGGGCGGGGAGGACCTGTGGACGCTTGCCAGACGATACTGCTCGAGCGAGCAGCTTATCCGCGAGACGAACGGCCTCACGGATGATGCCGCCATGGCCGAACCGCCGCAATATCTCCTTATTCCCAAGACGCAGGTGTAGTTTTCGCGCAAATATGCGGATTTTTCTTGCCACGCGGCCTGGAGTGTGCTAAAATGTTCAAAGCATTTTAGCAAGAGGAGTTGTGACTATGTCCGGACATTCCAAGTGGCATAATATACAGAAGACCAAAGGCGCGCAGGACGCCAAGCGTGCGCAGGCGTTCACGAAGATCGCCCGCGAGATGATCGTGGCCGTCAAAGAGGGCGGCAGCGGCGACCCCAATAACAATTCCCGCCTCGCAGCTGTCATCGCCAAGGCGAAAGCCGCCAATATGCCGAATGACAACATCAAGCGCACGATCGACAAGGCGCTCGGCTCCGGCAACACGGATAACTACGAGTCCATCACTTACGAAGGCTACGGCCCGTCCGGTGTTGCCATCATCGTCGAGACGATGACCGATAACCGCAACCGCACCGCCTCTGAGGTGCGCCACTACTTTGATAAGTACGGCGGAAACATGGGCGCGACCGGCTGCGTGTCGTGGTCGTTTGATAAGAAGGGCGTCATCGTCATCAATGACGAGGATCAGGAGCTCGACGAAGACAAGGTCATGGAGGACGCGCTCGAAGCCGGCGCGGCGGACTTTGCGCCCGACGAGGGTGTTTACACGGTCTATACCGATCCCGACGATGTGGCATCGGTGGCCGAGGCGCTCACGAATGACGGCTATGAGCTGCTGAGCGCGCAGGTGGAGATGGTGCCGCAGAACACCATCAAGCTCACCGACGAGGGCGATATCAAAAACCTCCAGAAGATGCTCGACATGTTCGAGGACAACGAAGATGTCCAGAACGTGTGGCACAACTGGGAAGAGTGATCTGCCTGTGAAACGCATGCGTTTCCGGACACAAAACAGCATATTTGACGGATAACATGGCGCTTTGCAGCTTCAAACGTCGTTTCCTGCGGGAAAACACGGCGTCAGCTGCGACATACATGGCCACCTCTGTTGTGACATACATGAGGAGGACATAGGTATGAAGATGCAAAGTGCTGTCGATGAGTATCTGGTTGAGATTGAGGTTCGCAAGTATACCCCGAAGACGATTCGGAGTTACCGGTGCAACCTCAATCTCTTTTTGCGTTTTTGTGCAGAGAAATTGCACGTCGAGACTGTCGAGGCGCTCACGCCCGCAGTTGTGCGGCAGTTTTCTCGCTGCATGAGTGAGGCAGGGCGCAAGGGCACCTATATCAATGGCGTGCTCAAATCGATGAAATCGTTCATTCAGTATTGTTATGAGGAAGGATACGGCGGCTTTGATACGCGCAAGACGTTCAAGTGGTGCAAGGAGGAGAAGCCGGTCATCACAGCGTTTTCTCCGGAGCAGGTGCGGATCATGCTGCAAAGCTGCCGTGGGCATGATTATCTCTCGCTGCGCGACTATGCGATCCTGACATTACTCTTTGAGACCGGGATTCGCTGCTGGGAGCTGTGCTGCATCCGTGAGGAAGACATTCACGACGATTTTATCATCATCAACGGCAAAAACCATAAGCAGCGCGTGGTGCCGATTACGCCTGTTCTGAAAAAGGCGATGCTCAGATATGAGAGCGGTAAAGAGAAGTACTTTGTGCTTCGCCCGCATGATGCGTTTTATTTCCTGTCGTTCCATGGCAGGCAGTTGACGGACGGAGCTGTGGAGTATGTTCTTCGCAAGCGCGGAGCGGGGATAGAAGGTGTTCGCGTGTCTCCGCATACATGCCGGCATTTTTTCGCGCAGCAGCAGGTGAAAATGGGAACGGATCTCTATACGATCAGTCGTTTGCTGGGGCATGAGAATATCGGGATCACGCAGACTTACCTGAACAGCCTACGCGACCAGGAAGTGATTGAGATTGCCAAGCAGAAAAGCGTGTTGATGAATATGCGATAAACAGCGGCGCCTTCTTTTTGAAGAGAAGGCGCCGCGGTATTATATTTGTTGCGACTTGCTGTTATCACGTTGGCGATTTCTATTCGGACAATGCGCTTTGGCCTTGGATTGGGGATATCATCCGCGATTTGTAGCTCTGCCGGGTGTAGGTGGTGTATGGGGAAAATGTTTTGTGCAGCCGCTCATTTATCTCTCAGACGGGCGTTACGAGCATACACCCTCCTACATAAAAGGAACCGTTTCTTGCGTTCGGCAGAAGAAGATCAAAAACACGATTGTGCAAATTGAATATCTTTGCGATGCAAGCAACAGCTAATATATTTGAGAGACAGGGCTCAAGCAGATATTCGCGAAAATAGTCTGTCGGATAAAGATATAATTACGCGAAAGACTTTGAAGAATCAGGGATTTTGTGTTATACTTAATCACTATCTATCTTAATTACTCACTATAAGATAAGGATCATATCAAAACCATCTTCGCAGACAGATGATTCCGCTGAGAAGGAGAACGAGTAAATGGCTATTTTGGATGAACTGGTAACACAGATAGAAAACCCGGATCTGCGCGCGCGGATCGCTGCTGAGGTGGAAAAGCTCGCAAAACAGAAGAAATTCGGCCTGGTGTTTGAAGAGCATCTGCCGGAGTGTACGCCGCTGTGGGATATCCCGGTGAAGGCGGGGCGCAAGGCCGCGCTCAAGACCGGCCATGTCAACGATTTTTATACCGTGCTCAAGATCGAGGACGGCGTTGCCACCTGCCTCAATAAGGACAAAAGCGCCACGGCAGAGTTCCCTGTGGAGGAGCTTGTCTGCGTGGCGGAATTCGGCGAGCCCATTTACCCCTATCTCAAGCCCATTGACACGGTCTGCAACGCACCGGACAGCGACCTGTGGCACACGCTCATCGAGGCAGATAACTACCATGCTCTGCAGCTTCTGGAATACCTCTATGCCGGAAAAGTTGACTGCATCTATATCGATCCGCCCTACAATACCGGCGCAAAGGACTGGAAATACAACAACGACTATGTGGACAATAACGACCAGTACCGTCACAGCAAGTGGCTGTCCATGATGCAAAAACGTCTGAAGCTCGCCAAAAAGCTGCTGAATCCGAAGGACTCCGTGCTGATCGTCACCATTGACGAAAAGGAATATCTGCATTTGGGCTGCCTGCTGGAGGAAGTGTTTCCAGAGGCTAATATGCAAATGGTTTCATCGGTGATAAATCCTGCAGGTGTAAGTCGAGGAGGCCAATTTGCCAGAACAGATGAATATATTTTCTTCTTAACCTTTGGCACATGCGCACCATCTCCGCTGTGCCTTAATGAAGATTGGCGGGGAAAAATAAAAGGCGGATATAAAGACAAGTTGCGCTGGAATGGCCTTCAAAGATCGGGAACTGCAACACTGCGTTCCGATAGGCCAAATATGTTTTACCCGATATTTATAACAAATGATGGCACAAAGATAGTTGAAGTCGGAAATAGCATACCTCTTAATGTAGACAGGGCGACAATTCAAGCGCCAGAAGGTCAAATTGCAATCTGGCCAATTTTCCCGGACGGAAGAGAGGGCCGGTGGCGCTTAGGTCGAGATACATTGATTGAACTGATCGAGAAACACTACGTTCATATTGGAAAAATTCAAGGAGATAGGGCAGCGATTACATATCTGGCACAAGGCGAACAGGCTAAAGTTGAAAACGGCGATTTCCCTGTTGTTGGATACAATCCTGATGGCTCTATCATTGTTGATGAAAGCGGATATGAAGCTAGATTTCTTCCAGGTACGCAATGGTGGATAACAAGCCATGATGCTACACAAAAAGGAACTAAAATGTTAAACGATATTATTGGGCGCAGATTTACTTTCCCAAAGTCGGTATACGCTACCCACGATGCTGTCCAATTCTTTGTTGTAAACAAACCTAACGCTCTTATAGTTGACTTCTTTTCTGGATCAGGTACTACTATGCATGCCGTGAATCTCCTCAATGCCGAGGATGGTGGGCATCGCCGCTGCATCATGGTGACCAACAATGAGGTCTCCGCAGATGAAGCGAAGATGCTGAAAGATAAAGGGTATCAGCCCGGTGACGAGGAATGGGAAAAGCTCGGCATCGCCCGCTATGTCACATGGCCGCGCACCGTCTGCTCCATCGAGGGCCATGATGTGAACGGGAAACCGCTCAAGGGCGACTACATTACCAGCGGCCAAGAACCAATGCACATGGCAGATGGCTTCAAAGCAAATGCAGCCTTCTTCAAGCTGGGCTTCCTTGACAAAAACGCTGTGGCGCTGGGCAGACAGTTCAAGGAAATGCTGCCGACGCTGTGGATGAAGGCGGGCGCACACGGCGCATGCCCCGACATCGGCGAGACCGTGCCGGAGATGCTCATCCTGCCAGAAAACAGGATGGCGGTGCTGGTGGACGAGAGAGCATACATGGCATTCGCAGAAAAGCTGGACGCGCATCCGGAGATCGAAACGGTGTTCCTCGTGACGGACTCCGACAGCGGCTACCGGGACATGATCTCCGGACTGGATGTCAAGGAAAGCTACCAGCTCTACAGAGACTATCTCGACAATTTCCGCATCAACGCGGTCAGGAGGTAAGCGGACATGAAAGTTGAATTATTCCCCTTCCAGAAAACAGCGCTTGCCAGACTGCGTCAGAGCGTAGCAACCGCGCTGGGCAACTACCGGAGCACGCACACACCGTAGGTGGTGTCCTACACCGCACCCACAGGAGCCGGCAAGACCATCGTCATGTCAGCGCTGATCGAGGATATTTATTACGGAGATGAGCTGTACCCCGAGCAGCCCGAGGCCATTTTCATCTGGCTGTCCGATTCCCCGCAGCTCAATGAGCAGTCGCGGCTGAAGATCGACCTGAAGGCAGACAAGATCCGGCTGAATCAGTGCGTTGTCATCAGCGACGACGCCTTTGATATGGAGACACTGGAGGATGGGCACATCTACTTTTTGAACACGCAGAAACTCTCCAAATCCAGCAACCTGACAAAGCATTCCGACGGACGGCAGTATACCATCTGGGAGACGCTCTCAAACACCGTGCGCGAGAAGGGCGACCGGCTGTACTTCATCATCGATGAAGCCCATCGCGGTGCGCAGGGCACAAGAGACCTTACGAAAAACACCACGATCATGCAGAAGTTCCTGAAGGGCTCCGAGGCGGATCGGCTGCCGCCCATGCCGGTGGTCATCGGCATGACGGCTACACCGCAGCGTTTCAACCGGCTGGCGGAAGGCATCCAGTCCACCACGCACTATGTGAAGACCACGGCGGATGAGGTGCGTGCGTCCGGGCTTTTGAAGGATCGGATCATCATCACCTACCCCGAGCAGAGCGGAAATGATATGGCAGTGCTGCAGGCAGCCACAGATGAGTGGCAGCAAAAATGTCAGCACTGGTATCAGTATTGCTACGAGCAGCACTACGGACAGGTCAATCCGATCCTCGTCATCCAAGTTCAGAACGGCAGTGGGCATCAGATTTCCGCAACCGATCTGGACGAATGCCTGCGCATCATGGAAGAGCGGCTTGGCGACCGCTTCCTCGAGGGGCAGGTCGTCCACGCCTTTGGCGAGGGTACGCCGACGATTCAGATCGGCGGTTTGGATGTGCCATACTGTGAGCCGAGCCGCATCGCCGATGACAAGCGCATCAAGGTCGTTTTCTTTAAGGAGACGCTGACCACAGGATGGGACTGCCCTAGAGCAGAGGTTATGATGTCCTTCCGCCGTGCAGTGGATCACACCTATATCGCGCAGCTTCTGGGCAGAATGGTGCGCACGCCCACTCAGCAGCACATCAACGTGGACGAGACGCTGAACGACGTGCATCTGTATCTGCCGCAGTTTAATGAGGCGACCGTCTATGATGTCGTGAAGGCGCTGCAGGACGAAGAAGGCGCAACGATCCCTACAGATATCGAAGCCGAAGAACTGGGACGCGGCAACTATGATACGCTGAGCCTGCGGCCGACTTATCAGACGCCGCCGCGCCAGCCTGGCAGGGAGCGCAATGAAAATCCTGACCAACTGTCCATGTTCGACACGTTCAGCAACGGTGATACTTTCTCGGCACAGCCGTCCGGCGGAGAAGCTCCGGCAGAGCCGCCGCAGTCTGTGCCGCAGAGGCCGATATCGTCTGAATTGCCGACGCAGCCCACAGCGCAGGGCAATCCGGCACAGGCAGCTCCGGCAGCGCGGCCAACCACTGCAGAGCCGACACAGCCCGCGCCCGCAGCGCAGCCGCCGATCATTCCGGACATTGACCGCGAAGCCGTGGTGAAGGCCATCAATGACGCAGGCCTTTTGACATACGACGTGCGTAGAGTGCGCATCACCGGTTATCTCAAATCCATGTACGCGCTGGCTCGTTTCCTGACGCAGACCCGTATCGACATGGACGCGAAGGAAACGGTCATTTCCGATATCGTCGAAAAGATCCACGAGCACATTGCCCTTTTGAAGCAGCAGGGTATGTATGACGTCCTTGCCGGACAGGTACTGCAGTTTAAGCTGAGTGCACAGATATTTGATGTGTTTGGACGGTCGATTGACGATTATGCGATCCATGATCTCCTTTCCACCACGGACACGGATATTGAACGTCAATTCCGCTTGGCGGAAACGCGCCTCGGCAATGAGGGCGTCGGCAACGCATACGTCAATCACTACTACGATGAGGACGAGGTATTGACGCTGAAAATTCATGTCATCATCTTTGCCGCAAATGCCGATTGCATGGACGCGCTGAACGATTACGCGCAGCAGAAGTTCCATGATCTGAACGACGCGAATCGCCGCCGCACGGTTTCCCTGCCGGAGAAATTCAAAAAGAAGTATGATGACATCGTTTCGGACGGCGATATCATCAGTAAGCATAACTTCCGCCTGCCGGAGACCATTCGCATTCCGCATGAAATGGAAGGCGTCCTCTATAGGAACCATCTGTTCGTAGACGATTCCGGCACCGCGCTCATCAATCTGAACGGCTGGGAGCGCAAGGTCATCGCGGAAGAGGAACAGCATGAAGATTTTGTTTGCTGGCTCCGCAATCCGTCAAGAGGCTCATGGGCGCTGTGTATTCCGTATGAGATCGACGGTGAAAAGAAGCCGACATATCCGGATTTCCTGATCATTCGCCGCGATGGCTCGGACTACGTTGTCGACATTCTGGAGCCGCACGATCCGACACGGCAGGATAACCTTGGAAAAGCGAAGGGCTTCGCAGAATACGCGCGGCAGAACCCCGGCATCGGCAGGATCCAGTTGATTCGGATGCAGCGCGACTCTGTCGGCAGAGAGCGGGCGTTCCGGCTGGATATGTCCAAGAGTTCCGTTCGGGACAAGGTTTCCCGTTGTGCCAGCAATGATGAGCTGAACCATATTTTCGAGAGTGAAGGTTTCTTTCAATAAATAAAAAAAGGAAGAAAAGCGTATGAACGAACAAGCAATCGTCAGCAAAATGCATGAGTACCTGCACACGGCCACAAAAGAACTCTGTGCATGGCTTGCAAAAATGCTGCCCCGCGTCGGCGAGGATTGGTGGCAGGTATGCGTGATGGACAACCTGTCATTCGCTCAAAAACAATACGCCACAGAAAACGGCTACTCGAAGCTGGAGGATCTTGATCTTGCAGCTCTGCTTCGCGCGGCAGACAAATCGTGGTACGACATGCGTTCATTTGCCTATCTTCCAACCCGCGACCGTCAATGCGTCCGGGACATGATGAAGGTGCGCAACAACTGGGCGCATCTTGCCGGAGCCATCGAAGACAAGGACGTTGTGCTGCGGGATCTCGATGTCATTCTGGCGTTCTTTGAGAACGTGATGGTAACCAATAAATACACGCAGGGCATCGAAGATTTCCGGCGCGAAGTAGAAAATGCCGATTTCTCCGCAGTCTTTGAAACCGAGCCAGTCAAAGTGAAAGCGCCGGAACCGGTGCAGGCAAGCACGGGAGGCATTAAGGAAAAGGATCGCGTCTATCTCACCGGAGATCCAAACACCAAAGGCATGGTGTTCTCCGTCACGGACATTGGCGGCACCAAGCGATACGAAGTGTTCGTCGACGGCGAAATCAAAACCTTCTATGAAGGACAGATTCAGAAGATCGATTCCGCGCCGTCCTACAGCTGGGTGGATTTGAGCACACTGCAAAGTAACCTGACGGCATACGAAATCAACAACCCTTCGGCGGGCAATCTATATTCGCTGAACGCGGCAAGAATCGATTTCGTGCCGTATCAGTTCCGCCCCGCTCTGAAGCTTATCAAATCGGATGAGCCGAAGATCCTGATTGCGGACAGTGTCGGTGTCGGTAAGACGATCGAAGCCGGTCTGATCGTAAAGGAGCTTGAGGCGAGAAGCGAACTGGATAACATACTGATCATCTGCCCGAAGCCGCTTGTTGCAGAGCGCAAGTGGGAACTGGAAATGAAGCGCTTTGATGAGGATTTCATCCCGCTCGACGGCGCAATCCTCCGGCAGGCCATATCCGACACCCACCGAGACGAAGAATGGCCGGTACGCTATAACAAGGCCATCATTCCGTATTCCATTTTGGACAGCCGCGTATATGAGGGCGAAGATCACCGCAGAGGTAAGCAGTACGGGCTTTTGGATCTCGACCCCGCGCCGCACTTTGATCTCGTGATCATCGACGAAGCGCATCATATCCGCAACGGCAGTCTGGACAAAGACAAGGCATACGCATATAAGTGTGTCCGGTACTTCTGCGAGCACGCGGATGCAGTCATCATGCTGACCGCCACCCCGCTGCAGACCAGCGATGACGACCTTTTCACACTGATGAATCTGCTGCGCCCGGACGTCATCATGGACAAAGACGTGTTCCGCATGATGTCCAGACCCAACGAATTCATTTACAGGTGTTCCCACGCGATACGCGGAGCGGGCGAAGGATGGCAGGAAGTTGCCATTGCCGAGCTGCAGAATATCCGATCCACACAGTGGGGCGAAAATATCATTGCCAAGAATCCACTGTACGCAGACATTCTGACGTGGCTGGCAAGGCCGGACATTACACGCGAAGAACGCGTCAAACTCGTTTCCGACGTGGAATCGCTCCACAGCTTCAACACCATGCTGAACCGGACACGCAGAAAGGATATTCAGGATTTCTGCATACGCCGGTCTTACACGGTCGAAACCAGCTTCACACCGCAGCAGTATGACCTGCATAACGAACTGCTGAGATTTGAATACGAAGCGCTTTCCAAGCTCCACAATGTGCGCTGCATTCCCTTCATGATGAGCACGATCCGACGTCAGGCGGCAAGCTGCATCTTCGGGCTCGCGCCCCACATCCGGGATCTGATCACACGGCGCTTTGACCAGATGGTTGAAGACCCGGATGTAGACATGTATGAGTACGATCTGGACGGAAAAGCCACGTCCACATTGATGGCGTTGGCTCATCATGTGCTGGAGCTCGCAGATCTGCTGCCGGAAGACGACCCGAAGTTCGATAGCATCTGCACGGTGATCGACGAAAAGCAGAAGCTGGAAAACAACAAGATCATCCTCTTCAGCTCGTTCCGGCATACACTTGCCTATCTGGAAAAGAAGCTGCGTAGCCGCAATTATCGCGTCGCGCAGATCAACGGCAGCGTCAAGGACGATGACCGTCGCGCACTGCGTGAACGGTTTGAGCTGGACAAAGCAGACCCGGATGCGCTGGACATCCTGCTCTTCACAGAGGTAGGCTCAGAAGGTTTGGACTACCAGTTCTGCGACACCATGATCAACTATGATCTGCCATGGAACCCGATGTGCATTGAACAGCGTATCGGTCGAATCGACCGTCGTGGCCAGAAGAGCGAAGCGGTCAACATTTATAACATTATCACGGCGGACACCGTGGACGCGGACATCTACTCCCGCTGCCTGATGCGAATTGGCATATTCGAGCGCAGCATCGGCGAATGCGAAGAAGTACTCGGCGCAATCGGTGCGCAGATCGAGCAGATCGCTGTGAATACCGCTTTGACCGATGAAGAGCGACGTCGCAAGCTGGAGCAGATGGCGGATAACGAAATCCGCCGTATGCAGGAACTCAGCAAGTTGGAAGATGAAGAGCGGGCGCTGTTCGGTTTCGATCTCTCAAACTACACAGCAGCAAAGGAAATTAAGGACGCAGAAAGCCCGTGGATTTCGCCACTCAGCATTCAGCGGCTTGTTGAACGTTATTTAAGAGACCGGCTCGGCGAAGGCCAGTACATCATCGGCGCATCTGAACTCAAGCAGATTCGTCTGAGCCGTGAAGCTCGGTTAACGCTTCTTGAAGATTTCCGCAGGCTGTCAAATATCAAATCGGCATTGAAGCGCAGATGGGAGAATTACCTGAAGGGCTCCGAGCCGATGCACCGGCTGACATTTACATCGGAGACCGCGTCGAAAGAACGGCGGGCGTTCTTCATTACCCCCATGCATCCGCTGGTCAAGCAGGCAGCCAAATACTACGCCACCAGTCAGGTGTCGTATATCCATTTGGAATACTATTCCGAGGAACTGCCGGAGGGTACATATCCGTTCTCCATTTACGCGTGGAGCTATGTCGGGCTGAACCCGATGTTCCGCGTCGTGCCGATTTGCGAGAACGAACTGCTGGCGGCAGAGCTCATGGATATCCTGCAGGACGCGAATACTTCTACAACCAGCATTACTGTTGACAAGGGCACGTGGGCTGGCTTGGAAGGTATGCACATCGCTCTATGGCAGCGGGAAAAAGAGACGTATCTCGCCGGAATCCAGAGCACTGCAAACTATAAGCTGGAGAGCATCAGCAGTAACTACAGGAACCGGAAGAGAACGCTGGAGCAGAAAATCCGTGACGCATTCGACGAGAAGATTCGCAGGATGTACCAGAGCGAGCTCGGCACCGCTACCGAAAAATATCAGATAAAAGTTGACGAAATTAACGACCGCGCTTCCCGCGCGGATATCCACACATCTCTGATTGCAAACGGCATCATCGAGATCAAGAGGGGTTAATCATGAGCAACATTGCTGACAGAGTCAGGACAGCACAGGATAAGGACGGAATGCTGCGCCGTGCATTGGAACGCATCATTCAGCTTTATACGGATAAGTCGCACTTTGTATATGAGCTTTTGCAGAACGCAGAAGACGCAGAAGCCAAAGACATCAAATTCATCCAGCATGCTGATCATCTGGAGGTTCTGCATGATGGCAAGCCATTTACATCGGCAAACCTCCAGGGGCTTTGCGATATCGGCAAATCCGATAAGGTGGATAACCTGAATCAGATTGGCGAGTTCGGCGTTGGCTTCAAATCCGTGTTCGGCATCTGCGATACCGTTCTGCTCTATAGTGATCCTTCGCGTTATACAGGAAAAATCGAGGGAGACGCAGTTCCGTTTGCTGTTGAAATCAAGGACTTCACAAGGCCGGAAGATATTCCTGAAGAACCGATTCCACGGCCATACACCACGCGTTTTGTTTTTCCGTTTGCGGTCGGTCATACGTTCTCTGGATTTAAAACCCTTCCGGCGCTGATTGATACTCTTGCCCGGAAGCTGCAGAACCTTGGAATAACGACGCTTCTCTTCATGAAGCACCTCGAATTGATCGAATATGAGATAGACACGGACGAAGAGCCCATAACGGGCGAATACCTTCTGGAAAAAGATGGAATCAATGATCATTCGTCTCTCGTTTCTGCACTCGGCGTTTCTGAAAAAGAAAAGGCCGATCCGGATGATGCGGAGATAATCTCCTACTTGATGTTTTCCCGCAAGTTGGACAAATACCCGCTCAGAACCGTAGATATAGCATTCCCGGTAAAGGAAGAGCGCGGCGTATACCAATGCATAAAAGCACCAAATCCCTACGTCTCTGTGTATTTCCCGACCGAGACAGAAAGCAAGCTGGATTTCATCGTGCAGGGCCCGTTCCGTACTACTCCGAACCGCAGCAGCATTCCGTCGAATGATGCCGATAATGTTTATCTGGCAAAAGAAACAGCAATACTGCTTCGGGAAAGCATTCTCGAAATGAAGGCAGACGGACGGCTGAACATGAGTTTTGTTAAAGCACTGCCCATAGACGAAGACAGATTTGATACGTTTGGCCTCTTCCTCCCGCTTTACGAAACCGTCCGGGATTTGTTCCGAAGCACCGCCGTTATTCCTACAAAGGCAGGCAAGTATGTCCATCTAAAATATGCAAAGATTGCAAGACAGGAAAGACTGGCAACAGTCTTTTCGGACGAGCTGCTCACTCAGCTGATAAACAACGGAGGCAAATACTGCTGGCTTCCGACGTTCCTTACGGAAACGAACAGAGAGTACAAGCACGTCCTCGATTATATGACGGGAGAACTCGGCGTACAGGTAATTCGCCCGGAGGATCTCCGAAGTTTCTTTGCCTCGAATCCGAAGTTCCTTCCGGCGCAGTCAATCGACTGGCTGGTCGATCTGTACGGCATTTTTGAAAACATACCCGGCGCGTTCTCAAAATCAAGGTATGAAACGAATATGACCACGGCAAACATCGTGAAGACCGCCACAGGCACATTCGTTGCTCCTTTCCGGCGTGAAGGCAAAACATACATTCCGAACGTTTTCCTTCCGTCCCCCAAAATCCGCAGCGCGGACATCAATTTTGTGGATGCAACGCTGTACGAAAGATGCCGCCATTTCTTCGATGACATCCTCCAGTTGCAGAAACCAAACGAATATGAGTTCTTGATCAAAGACATAAAGAAGCGCTATGAGAGCGGGCACATCTATGATGATGATCAGCATATCGAAGACATCAAGGCGCTTTTCAAATACTCAAAACGTGAAGAATACGAAGATGAAGTTAATCGGATCATTCGAGAGCTCCTTGCCCTCAGATGCACCGACGGGAAAATGCGCAGCTGCTACGCCTTCAGGATTTTTCTCCCGATCAGTACGGAAGGGATCAACGTAGAGAGCTACTATAGGAACCTTGGGCAAAACGTGTTCTTCGCCGATGTAGATTTTTACAACAACCATGGTATTGAAACGCCGATGCTGTTGGCGCTCGGCGTGCGTAATTCCATCACGATCGGAGATAACACCGTATCGGGCACCTACGAAACAGGGTCTCGCGGGAAACAGCCGGAATGGTGGACAACCGGCGATTTCCGTTGGAAATTCTCAACGGATGCGTTAAAGGATGTTCTCAAGTACATATCGGCGCATCCCTCGGCTAAAGATTCGATACTGAAATCGCAGGCGATCATGAAGGTGTTAACCGGCAACGAAAGTAGGCTTTGCGGGCTTGTGCATATTGGCGGCAGCACCGTCCCGAACAAGGAGAATGAGCCGTGCGAGATGATCCACATTCTGCACGGCGAAAGAATCTGGGGATGGGACGGCAAATGGCTGTATACCGAATCCGGCGAGCTCGTTTCGCCCAAGGTGATTTCAAAGCATGATATCAGTACTTCCATCTACGGTAGGATCAAGCTGGACTCTGTGATTTTCAGTCTCATTGGCTTCAAAAAGACTGATGCGGACGAAGTGGACGAACTGAAGAAGACCATCCCGCAGGAAAAACTGGAAGCGTATTTCGAGAGCGAGCTGCGCCAGCGCTACGGCATTTCTACTGCTGATCTCAATGAACGCTACGGCTCGTCCGGCTACTATGAGAGCATCGAAGAAGACGCGCCGCTTCCGTTCCCGACGCTTCACGTTCGTAGTTGGGATGCGTTGCGAAAGCATGCGGCAGAGATGCTTATCTATGCCGACCCGGTAACCTATGAGGAAAGAGTCCGCAGCATTCGAGTCAGCAATCATCTGAGAGAAGCGAAGGCGTATTTGTCGAATATGTACCGGCATGAGGGCAACAATCGATTCAAGTTTGCATGCCAGCTTTGCCATGAAACCTGTTCCTCGTTTGAGGCGACGGAGATTTTTCCGAAACCCAAAACAGAATTGGATCCGGTTAATCTCTGCCTATGTCCCAATTGCGCATCAGCATATCGAAAGCAGCGAGCTAATCCCGATATCATGGAAGCCGTCCGTAATGCATTTCTTTCGATGAATGAGTCAGATATAGAAGGTTGTGAATATGTGACAGTTGCTCTGAACGACGGCAATGAGCTGTGGTTTACACAAACACATTTCGCTGAGGTACGAGAATTGATCAAACTGGAAGAAGAAGTGAAAAAACCAATGAAGGATAGTTCCGCTGTATGCACCACGATTGATGAAAATGAAAAACCGGCTATGTCTGTGTATTCCAACTACATAGGAAAAATAATCCGCCGAAAAGATGGCTTCGTCGGAATTGTGACAAGCGTAACAACGGAAGGAGAAAACGCCTACATTTCTGTTCATGTCACCGATGGAAAAGATGCAGGCAAAGATACCAAGATTCAGCTCTCGTTTATTTTGAAGAACAAGGGCGTTTACAGCATCTCCGAATGAAGAAGGCGCACCTCTAAAAAGAATATGGTGAAGGAGGCGCTGAATGGAAGAACACCTTGAACATCACCTGCCATTTGATTAGGCCGCACTGGCCAAGGCGCACAAGGAAACGGCGAACAAGCTACCGATTGTGCGAAACGAAATCGCACGTCTTCTTGCGTCCATTATGTTGGAGGAAAGACCAGTTCTTGAGCAGGAAGAGGGATACCGTAAATTGATGGGCAAGGCAACTGGACATACATGGATGCGCCCGCGACGACTAATCAAGCTGTAAAAATGGCGAATAAAGATCTGTAAGTTATTGTAGGTAGTACCTTTTCGGAGGAGAAATTGATTTATACGTCCACTAGCATTGAAAAAAAGGTGAAAAAATGAGTTGTCATGTAGTAAAGCATAGTGAAATAATCTCGATGGATAACAAGAGCGATTATTCTCACCAGATATAATGCAATTCAAACGTTAAATGTTATTTTTGGCTACTGATGATATTATCTGGGAAATCCCGAGTGGCGCGTTCATTTGCCTCTTCTATCAGACGGTCGATGTAGCGGTTTAATTTTTTAGAGGCGTGAAACTGGTACAATTCGCAGTCATCTCTATTACTAACTACGCCGTCGATAACGCAACAGAGCAGTTCCTCATCATCCATTTCGTGTATTTTCTGACAGCGCTCATCATCACCCCACTTGCGGAGGACAAGATATTGGATGGTTCTTTCCGTTAGAACGCGATCCTCGGGGTTCGCAAATACGAACGCGCAGTCCTCGTCAAGATCATCACTGTCGTTGGCGCTTTCCGTGTGTTGTTCGTAGATAAGCTGCAGTAGCTGCTGACAGAAGGCGGCCTCTTGCGCATAAGTCAAACCACTGACCAATTCCGAGAATTCACGGCTGGCGACCAGCTTCGATGCAGTATGCAAGTTCTTAGCTCTTGCTTCCTCGCACATTGCTTCACCGTCACATATGAAATGATCCAGACCGATGTGCAGCCGCTCGACGGCTTCTTCTGACAGACCGGTATATTCGACCGCTGCTTTCGCACCGGCATCCGGGCTTTTGGTGTCACTGAGTCCAAGCAAGTAGTCGGTCGATACGCCGAAGTACTGTGCAATGTCCGCGAGCTTGATGATGTCTGGCACACTCTCGCCGGTTTGCCAGTTGGAAATTGTCTGCCTTGTCGTGTGAAAAATCGCACCCCATTGCGACAGCGCTTTCTCCTCTTGTGCGCACAACTGCAGGAATCGAGAAGAAAATGCGTGCGCTTTGTCCAATTTGATTCCCTGTCTGCCCATAATGCACCTCGCAATGTAAATTTCATTAACTGATTTGCTCCACAGTGTTGACAATATTTGCGTCTCGTGAGATAACGATATCACACGACGACTCCGGAGTCAAGTGTACGAAATTATTGAGAAGGTTTGAGATGAAACCGGAAAACAAAATCATGACGAAAAACACAAAGGAGGATGCCTATGACAGATGAACACACACAGATGCATGAAAACGACTCTCTGATTGAGAGCTTTATCCCCACAGATTTTACGGACGTAGGGCAGGGAACCGTGCTCTATGAGGCTTACCATCACAAGCTGCGCTATTGTGAGGGCGTGGGATGGATCGCATATAACGGCGGCGTATGGGAACCGTCTGAAACGGCGGCACATAGCTATTCCCAGCGCTTGACGGATCTGCAGATGCAGGAAGCAAAGACCATGGGGCTGAACAATATTGGCATGTTTGGACAGCCTGCATCGATGTCGCAGACCTATATGGAGTATGCCGTGATGCGACGCTCGTCGGCTAAAATTGCGGCTGCGCTGAGAGAGGCCAAGCCGAAGCTCAGTATCCGGGCTGCGATGCTGGATGGAGATCCGCTCATTTTGAATACGCCTGACGGAGAGATCCATTTGGATACGGGAGAAATGTCTCCGCACGAGCCGGAGCATTTTATTACGCACATGACGAGCTGTGCACCTTCTGACGATGGGGCGGATATCTGGGACACGTTTTTGCACCAGATTGCCTGTAATGACGAAACGCTCGTGGCGTTCCTCAAGCAGATTGCGGGCATGGCCGCGATCGGTAAGGTCTATGAAGAGCGGCTCGTGATCGCGCTCGGGAGCGGCGGCAATGGCAAGAGCACATTTTTTAACGCCATTCAGGATGTGATGGGAGATTACGCTTGCACGATCCGCTCGGAGCTTCTGGTCGCAAGCAATGACAGCGGCAAGAAATTTGAGTTGGCGAGGCTGCGCGGGAAGCGCCTGGCCATTGCAGAGGAATTGGAAGAGGGAAGACAGCTGGATACTGCGGAGGTAAAGCATTTGTGCAGTACCGGAGACATCAACGCGCAGTTTAAGGGGAGGACGTTTTCACCTTCAAACCATCTCACTCCATCGTGCTGTGTACGAACCACATGCCGTCGGTAAAGGTCATGGACAGCGGTACTTGGGATCGCCTGATTGTAGTGCCGTTTCGCGGCAGATTCCGAAGCCAGGAGAACGAGATTAAAAACTATGGCAATTACCTCGTGCGAGCCTGCGGCGGCGCGATCCTGAGCTGGATCATTGATGGTGCCCGCGAATATATCCGTAATGACTATAAGCTAGACATTCCGGAGTGCATCATCAGCGCGACGGAGCAGTATCAGCAGGAAAATGACTGGCTCACGGATTTTTTCAACGAGTGGGTCGCTCTGGATAAAAATGAGGACACATATGGCAGCGATATTTATGGGGCGTATACGTCCTTCTGCAGTGAGCACGGTGAGCGGATGCTTCCCATGTCCTCCGTGCTTCCGCTGGTTGCAACGAAGGCAGGTGCAACAAAGAAGCGCACAAAAAAGGGCAATGTGTATCAGGGCTTGAGAATTATCAGCGAGTTCGAGCGGGCCGCATCCTAAAAGGAATGGCGGTGTATGGTGGTGTAGGCATATTTCTCTCACGGTTAAAAACGGATAAAAATGCAAATTAGCAATTTGCCATACACCGTTATACACCGCTTCACTGTATCCACCGCTGCGCGGCGGGGCCTGTCTTGCAGCGCAGTACGTGCTACGCCCGTTCTGCTCGCTTGAATTTTGACTGCTCGCTGCGCTCGTCAGCCCAAATTCGCCGAAAAACACAATCGTATGAATAGCACAATCGCAAACAAGTGTGCTTGACATGGATATCGAGCGATTTTTTCGCGGAAATCAATCGTCATTGCTCGGGTCAGTGCACGAGTCAGTCACCTACATGCAGCGCTGAAAAAACAGCCGCTCACGCTGGTTTTAACTGCCCCCGATGAATACCGTTTGCAATTCTTGGCTCGATATGCTATTATAATAGTGTCCAGTTCTACTGTGACATACATCTGCATAACAGAGGAATGTGCCTCTGACAAATGTGCTGAAATTGCAGCTTTTTTCTCCAGAAGATGCTCGATATGTTCGAGGACAACGAAGATGTCCAGAACGTCTGGCACAACTGGGAAGAGTAAAACTTCATACACAAAAAACGACCGCAGCCAATTTGGCTGCGGTCGTTTTCCTGCTGAAAAAATGAATATTTTGTGAATTTTAAGATTGTAAATCGTAAAACAATGTGCTAGTATACAGCCAACAGAGCGATGCTTTCGCTCAGAGATAGGAACGGAGGAAAAATAGATGAAATACTGCAGTCAATGCGGTAAAGAGCTGGTCGACGAGGCGGTCGTGTGCCCGAACTGCGACTGCGCGGTGCAGGCGCCGGTGAATCCGCAGGAGGATAAACCGTCGACAGGTTTGAACATTCTGGCGTTTTTGTTCCCGCTGGTCGGTCTGATCCTGTTCCTGTGCTTCCAGAAGACGACGCCGGTGCGCGCCAAAGCGATCGGCAAGTGGGCGCTGATCGGCTTTATCGTCGGCGTTGCGCTCTCGATCCTGAGCGGGGTTCTGGGCGCCTTAGCTTCATAACGTGTGTGTGCGGGTGAAATGCGGTGCATTTCACCCGCATTTTACATGCATCCGGTTTCAGAATTGACACAAAAATGCTATCCTACACTCCAAATGATTTTTGGAGGCGGTTGCATGAAGCGTCCAAAGCTCTGGGACGGTATTTCGTCCATTCTGGTCCTGTTTGGGCTGGGCCTGTATGGCAGCTGCTGCTGGTATGGTGTCTGGGCGCTGGTATATGCTGCGCTTGGGTGCGTCATTTTGGGCGCGGTTATTGCCGTGCGCACACAGCGCTGCCCGTTTTGTCACCGCTACCTCGGCATGATGTTTTTCTCTGGCAAAAAGATGTACTGCCCGCATTGCGGCAGCGATGTGCACGCGGACAGAAACGTTTGACAGCACCGTCATTTTCCGCTATGCTGGATGCATCGAACATGCGAAAGCGGGGATACCATGAAACTTGGCCTGTGTCAGATGCCGGTCACGGCATCCAAAGCTGAAAATTATGAAACCATGCGCCGATATGTGCGCGATGCTGCTGCAGCCGGCTGTGATTTGATTGTACTTCCGGAAATGTGGTGCTGCCCATACAGCAACGCCGCGTTTGCGGAATATGCCGAGCCGCAGGGCGGCGATACATGGCGTCTGCTGTGTAAAACGGCACAAGAATGCGGCATCTGGCTCGTGGCGGGCTCCGTGCCGGAGCGTGATGGGGATGCGATCTACAACACCTGCTACGTGTTTGACCCGCAGGGGACACAGCAGGCGAAGCACCGCAAGGTACACCTGTTCGATATCGATGTAGCGGGCGGCCAGCGTTTTTTTGAGTCCGACACGCTCTCTCCCGGGCGGCAATACACGCTCGTGGATACGCCGTTTGGCAAACTCGGTGTGGCGATCTGTTTTGATGTGCGCTTTGCCGAACTCTTTCGCATTCTGGCGCTCGAGGGCGCGCGGCTGGTCGTGGTTCCGGCGGCATTCAACATGACAACCGGCCCGGCGCACTGGGAGCTGCTGTTTCGCGCGCGGGCGCTGGATAACCAGTGCTTTGTCGCGGGCTGCGCTCCGGCGCGGGACGAGACGGCGGGCTATGTTTCCTATGCGCACTCGCTCGTGTGCGACCCGTGGGGACGTGTACTGGCACAGGCACAAGCAGCGCCCGAGCTGCTGATCTGTGACATTGACCTTGCCGAGACGGACGCCGTTCGTGCGCAGATCCCGGTTATGCGTGCACGTAGAACCGATCTGTATCAGCTCCAATACGAAAAAGACTCGTGATTTCACGAGTCTTTTTCTGTAATGTCCGTGACGGTCATTTTCTGTCCATTCACGCTGAATTTCACCTCATAGCCGCCAAATTCCAGCCCATAGACGCGGCTGGCGTCTGTCTGATACCGCGGGCGCGGATCTTGTGCGAGCACGCCGATGAGCGCGTCGCGCTTCTCAGCCGGAAAGCGCGACAGCAGCTCTGGCGGGATACTCACCGTCAGCGCATGCATCTCTATCTGCCCAGTGAAGCCTTCTGTTGCCTCCGGGCGGCAGTCGGCGTAGGGGATGTAGGGCTTGATATCATAGATCGGCGTGCCGTCCATCAGGTCTGCTCCGGCGACGTGGAGCACCGGCCCGCGCGCGTCCGAAAACTCGATCCGTTCCAGACGCACGCATGACAAACCGATCGGGTTTGGCCGGAACGGTGAGCGCGTGGCGAATACACCCATGCGCACATTACCGCCCAGGCGCGGCGGCCGCACAGTCGGCGACCAGCCGGCGCGCACATTTTCGGAAAACTCCCAGATGAGCCAGATGTGCGAGAACGCCTCCAGCCCGCGCACGGCATCACGGCTGCGAAACTCCGGCTCGAAAACGATCTCTGCCTGCAGGCTGCCGACCACGCCGCTCTGGCGCGGGATGCCGAACTTCGTGGCAAAGTCGCTGCGGATGCGGGCGATGGGCTTCATGCGTCCGCCTCCTCTGCCATCTGGCACACGTGGCGCACGCAGCACTGGTCACACATCGGCTTGCGCGCCGTGCACACGGCGCGGCCGTGCAGCACCAGCCGGTGGCAGAAGTCGGATGATTCCTCCGGCGGCAGGATCTTGCGCAGTGCGGTCTCGATCTTGACAGGGTCTTTCAGCCCGTCTACGAGGCCCATCCGGTTCGAGAGCCGGATGCAGTGCGTGTCCACGACCACGGCGGGCTTGTGGTACACGTCGCCGAGAATGAGATTGGCCGTCTTGCGCCCGACGCCGGGCAGGGAAGTGAGGGCCTCCATGGTGTCCGGCACGCGGCCGCCGTATTCCGCGACGAGCTTGCGCGCGCACAGGACGATGTCCCGTGCCTTCGCCCGGTAAAAGCCGCAGGAATGGACATAGGGCTCCACGTCCTCCGGTTCGGCGGCGGCAAACGCCTCGAGCGTCGGGAAGCGTGCATACAGCACCGGTGTGACCTGGTTGACACGCTCATCTGTGCACTGCGCGGCCAGCCGCACGGCAAACAGCAGTTCATAATCTTTCTGATATTGCAGGGAGCAGTCCGCAGGGTAGGCCTGTGCCAGACAGCGGAGGATCTCCTGCACTTGTTCCGGTGTGCGCATATTGTTCACCTCTCCGGCAGTGTAGCACATTTTGCGCCGTCTGCCAAGTGCGGCGAGTTGCCAAGGCGCGGAAAATGCGGTATAATATCGCCATTGCATCACAGGAGGCGCGTTATGTACAGACCATTGGCGGATGAGATTCGGCCGACAACGCTTGACGACGTCGTCGGGCAAAAGCATATTCTGGGTCCGAACGGGATGCTCCGCCGCATCGTGGAATCCGGGGAGATCCCGAACATGGTGTTTTACGGCCCGTCCGGTACCGGCAAGACCACGGTTGCGAGCATCATCGCGGCCAGTACGAACCGCACTCTGCGCCGCCTGAACGCCACGACTGCGAGCATTTCGGACATCCGCAATATCATCGCGGAGCTCGACACCATGCTCACACCCGGCGGCGTGCTGCTGTATCTCGATGAGATCCAGTATTTCAACAAAAAGCAGCAGCAGTCGTTGCTGGAGTTCATGGAAGATGGCCGTATCACGGTCATCGCCTCCACGACGGAAAATCCGTATTTTTATGTCTATAATGCGGTGCTCAGCCGCAGCACGGTGTTCGAGTTCAAGCAGGTGCCGGCGGCTGAGGTGGAAAAGGCTGTACTGCGCGCGGTGTCCATTCTCAGTGCGCGGGAAAATGTTACGGCGGACATCGAGCCCGGTACGGCGGGGTATATCGCGTCCGTCTGCGGCGGCGATGTGCGCAAGGCGCTCAATGCGGTCGAGCTGCTCTTTTCTGCGGCGCCGAGAGAGGGAGATACCATTCGTCTCCTGCGCGCCGATGCCGAGAACATCACGCAGCGCAGCGCCATGCGCTATGACCGCGCGGGTGACGACCACTATGACGTCGTGTCCGCGCTCATGAAGTCGCTGCGCGGCTCGGATCCGGATGCGGCGCTGCACTATCTGGCGCGCCTGCTCGAGGCCGGAGATCTGATCGGCGCCTGCCGGCGCATCCTGTGCTCGGCGAGCGAGGACATCGGCCTTGCCTATCCACAGGCAGCAATGATTGTAAAATCCTGCGTGGACAGCGCGCTCCAGCTCGGCCTGCCGGAGGCACGGCTGCCGCTGGCGGAGGCAGTGCTGCTGCTGGCCACTGCACCGAAGTCCAACTCCGTCGTCATGTCCATCGATGCGGCAATCGCTGACGTCCGGGCAGGGAAGGCGGGGCCCATCCCACGTGAGCTGCAGAACGTCCACGCCGACGGCACGGGCTTTGAGCGTGAGCAGGGCTACAAGTATCCGCACAGCTACCCGGGCCATTGGGTGCAGCAGCAGTACCTGCCCGACGAGCTGAAGGGGAAACATTATTATGAGTACGGTGATAACAAGACCGAACAGGCTGCGCGCGCCTATTGGCAGCGTATCAAGGGGGAGTGAGCGATGGACATTCAGGTCGGCGATATTCTGACGATGAAAAAACAGCACCCCTGCGGCGAGAAACGCTGGGAGGTGCTGCGCATCGGCGCGGACTTCAAGCTCCGCTGCCTCGGCTGCGGGCGCGAGGTCATGGGCCAGCGCGCGAAGTTCGAGAAAATGGTCCGGCAGATCGACCGGAAAGAGGGATAAAAAACCGGAGGACATGTCCTCCGGTTTTTCTTTATCTGTGGGAGCCCTGGAAAAACAGTGCCACGGTGCCGGGCCCGACGTGCGAGCCGGTAACGGGCTCATAGCACACGGTCAGGCACTCGCCCGTGAAGCCGCGCTGGCGCAGTGCGTCGAGCAGGAACTGTGCACCGGCTTCATCGTCCGCGTGCGCGATGCCGATCTCCTCGGTTTTGTCGGCGGCCAGCTTCTCGTAGAAGTCGGCCAGCGCGGTGAGCGACTGCTTGCGGCCGCGCGTCTTGCCGCACTGGACGATCTTGCCCTCATCATCGCCGCGCAGCAGCGGCTTGATCTTGAGCACGGTGCCGACGATGGCGGCAGCCTTGCTCACGCGGCCGCCGCGCTCCAGATAGGCGAGGTCATCGACCGTGAAGTACTGGCACATCGTATGGCGGCGTTGGGAGATCTGCTCCACGATGAGCGAGAAGGGTGCGCCGTTTTCGAGCATACGCGCAGCCTCGAGCACCAGCAGCCCCTCGCCGAGCGAGGCGGCATAGGTGTCAATGGCGGCAATTTTCCGCTCCGGGAATTCTTCCTGCAGCTCCTGCACGGCCATGGCGGCCGCATGCGCCGTGCCGCTGATGCCGCCGGACATGCCGATGTAGATCACGTCGTCTCCGGCGGCCAGTGCCGCGTGCAGCGGCTCCAGAAAAGCGGCGAGGTTAATCATGGCGGTGGACACGGGCGCACCGCTGCGCATGGCGTCATAGTAAGTCTTGCCGTCAAAATCGATTGTGGGATCCTGCTCTGCCTGCACGCCGTTAATGGAATAGTGCAGAGGGATAACACGCAGGGAATATTTCTGAATGTAAGCAGCCGGCAGATTTGCTGACGTGTCTGTGAAGATCTGGATCATGAGAGTGCTCCTTTGCTTGCTCAAAGTGCTGCACGGTGTGCGCTCTATATCCGTACACCCGCTGGCGCATAAATACAAGCTACTGTCATTTTTCCCTGTCTACGTTCCAATTTTACGGTCTCTACCGGAAAAAATGCGGCTCTACACGGCCGTAGAGCCACTCTACTCCCGAAAAACGGCGGTTTTTACCGCTAATCTCCCACAAAAAGGATGACGCAGGCAGAAATATCCCGCGGCCCGGTTCAGAGCCGCGGGATGCAGAATGGAAGTGAAATTTACTTGATGAGCTTCGCAACTTCCTCGGCGAGGTCGTCCTGACGCTTCTCAATGCCTTCGCCCTTCTCAAAGCGGGTGTAGTCCACGAGCTTGATGGAGGCGCCGACCTGCTTGGCGACGGCAGCGATGTGCTCCTCGACGGAGACCTTGTCATCCTTGACGAACGGCTGCTGCAGCAGGCAGATCTCCTTGAAGTACTTGCCGATGCCGCCCATGACGATCTTCTCAATGATGGCGTCGGGCTTCTTGGCGTTCTTCGGATCTTCCTTGGCCTGCGCCAGGCGGATCTCCTTTTCCTTCTCGATGAACTCTTCGGAGACGTCGCTCTTATCCTTGTAGGTCGGGTTCAGAGCGGCAATCTGCATGGCGATGTCCTTGCCCAGCTCGACGACAGCAGCGTCGGTGGACTCGGTCTCGAGGTTGACAAGCACGGCGATGCGGCCGCCCATGTGGACATAGGGGACGTTCAGGCCGGTGTCGTAGCGCGCGAAGCGGCGGACCTTGATGTTCTCGCCGATGACGAGGACCTTATCGTTCTGCTCCTCGAGCACGGTCTTGCCGTTGCCGTAAGCGCAGGCGTACAACGCGTCGAGATCGGCCGGGTTCTCCTTGGCGACGACAGCGGCGACGCCCTTAACGTAGTCGACGAACAGATCGTTCTTGGCCACGAAGTCGGACTCTGCATTGACCTCGACGATCACGCCGATGCCATCGACGACGGCGGCGTAAGCCATACCCTCGGCGGCGATGCGGCCGGCCTTCTTCTGAGCGGCGGCGAGGCCCTTCTCACGGAGCCATTCCACAGCCTTATCAATATCGCCGTCAGCAGCGGTGAGGGCCTTTTTGCAGTCCATCATGCCAACGCCGGTCATTTCACGCAGATTTTTCACATCAGCAGCAGAAAATGCCATAATTCTTTCTCCTTTATTGTTTTATCAGAAGGGCGGGTACACGGCCCGCCCTTGCAGTTTTCAATTACTCTTCGACCTTCTGGGCCTCTTCCTCGGAAGCGGCTTCCTCAGCGTCGACACCCTGACGGCCTTCCTGCACGGCGTTGGCCATGGTGGAAGCGATCAGGCGGATGGCGCGGATCGCGTCGTCGTTCGCGGGGATGACGTAGTCGATCTCGTCCGGGTCGCAGTTGGTGTCGACGATGGCGACGATCGGGATGTGCAGCTTGCGGGCCTCCGCGATGGCATTGTGCTCCTTACGGGGGTCAACGACGAACAGCGCGCCGGGGAGCTTCTTCATTTCCTTGACGCCGCCGAGGTACTTCTCGAGCTTCTCCATCTCGCCGAGCAGCTTCATGACTTCCTTCTTCGGGAGCATGTCGAAGGTGCCGTCTTCCTGCATCTTCTTGAGCTGGGCCAGCCGGTCGATACGGGTACGCATGGTCTTAAAGTTGGTGAGCATGCCGCCGAGCCAGCGGGCATTGACGTAGTACATGCCGACGCGGGAAGCCTCTTCTTTCACGGCGTCCGCAGCCTGCTTCTTGGTGCCGACGAAGAGGATGGTCTGGCCATTCTCCGCGAGGGTGCGCACGAAGCTGTAAGCCTCCTCGAGCTTTTTGACGGTCTTCTGCAGGTCAATGATGTAGATGCCATTGCGCTCACAGTAGATGTACTCCGCCATTTTCGGGTTCCATCTGCGGGTCTGGTGGCCGAAGTGGACACCGGCCTCGAGAAGCTGTTTCATAGATACGACTGCCATAGTTTTTTGTTTCCTCCTTTAATTAGTTGCTACCTCCGGGGGCGTCACCTGTGCCCGACCAGGCCGAAACCACATGGTCGCACATCGGTCCCCGTGCGTAATGCTCTGGTATTATACCAGAGAAATACGGGCAATGCAAGAGGAATTGCCCGTATTTTTGGCGTTTTTTCAGATCATCCGAGATAATTCTGCCGCTTTTCCCGCCGGCGGCGCGGCTGCTGCGCCGCGACCTCTGCGAGAATGATATCCTCGCCCAATCTGGAGATGGATTCCCACGGCAGAATGTAGTCATCATCGCCGCTGAGCAGACCGCCGAGCTTTTTTTGCCCCGGCACGATCAGCGACACGATCTTGCCCTCTTCCAGGTCGATCTCCGCGTCGCAGACATAGCCGAGCCGCTGTCCGGTGGTCATGTCGATGACTTCTTTATATCGCAGATCGGATAAACAGCATTTCATGGTAACCCCTCCGCAGCGTTTTGGTACCAGTCTATGGCGCCTGGCGGCAGCTTATGAAGGGAAGATGTTCTTGCGGATCTTGCCGAGCGCGTTTTTCTCCAGCCGGGATACCTGAGCCTGACTGATGCCAATCTCACCGGCGACCTCCATCTGCGTCTTACCGGCGTAAAAGCGCAGGGAGAGGATCTTTTTCTCGCGTTCGTTGAGGTCGGAGATGGCGTTCGAGAGCGCCAGATGCTCCAGCCACTGCTCGTCCGTGTTTTTCGTGTCGCCGACCTGATCCATCACGCAGATGCTCTCGCCGTTGTCAGTGTAGATCGGCTCGAAGAGCGAGATCGGGTCACTGATTGCATCGAGCGCGAACACGACGTCCCGGCGCGGGATGTCCAGCTCCTTTGCGATCTCGTCGAGCGTCGGCTCGCGGCCGGAGGCGGCGGTCAGGCGCTCTTTTGTCTGCAGGACTTTGTAAGCGGTGTCGCGTGTGGAGCGGCTGACGCGGATGGGGCTGTTGTCGCGCAGGTAGCGCCGGATTTCCCCGGAAATCATGGGCACGCCGTAGGTGGAAAAACGCACGTCGTGGTTTTCGGCGTCAAAATGATCGATGGCCTTGATCAGACCGATGCAGCCGACCTGAAACAGGTCGTCTACGTTTTCACCGCGGCCGATGAATTTCTGGATCACGGACAGCACCAGCCGGAGGTTGCCGGCAATGAGCTGCTCGCGTGCGTCAGTGTCGCCGTGCTTTGCGCGGATGAGCAGTGCCCGGCAGGCGTCACTGCTCAGGACCTTCAGCTCGGCTGTGTTGACACCGCAGATCTCGACTTTTCCAAGCATAAAAAATTCCTCCCATCCGGTACACCGTAGTGTTTCCGGGTGGAAGGAATTTGATACATCGGCAGATTACTGCTCGATTGCCTCGTTCTCTTTCTTCTTTGCAAAGACCTTCTGCAGCCAATCCTTGCCGTCCACATAGCGGGAGACGATGAAGGACACGACATAGTCGCCGGCGGAGTTGACCATGGTCGCCGGAGGATCGACGAGGTTGCCGATCGCCAGCGCAATCGGATAGGCAACAGCCAGCTGGTCAGGGAAGAAGATGGTGCAGACCACCAGCTCGCCGGTGCCGCCGCCGCCGGGGATACCGGACATGGCAACGGAGGAGAACACTGCCACGATGATGGCCAGAATGGCCTTTTCCGTCGTGAAGTCCAGTCCGAACACGCCGAACAGGAACGCGACCTTGATGATGGCACTCATGGCAGAGCCGTCCATGTGCATGGTGGCGCCCATGGGCAGCACGATGTCCGTGACGTCCTTGCTGATACCGGTCTCCTCCGCGACTTCCATGTTCGTCGGGATGGTCGCAACAGACGAGCAGGTACCGAACGACATCGCTGCCGGGCGGAACAGCTTGGAGAACATGATCTTTGCGCCGCCCTTGCCGCCGCCGAACTGGGCGTAGATCGGGAAGAAGACGAACATGTACACGAAGCTCATGACGTAGTAGATGATGAGCGTGCGGCTGTAGTCCGCGACGAGCTCCGGGCCATAGGTGGCGACCAGATCGGCAAAGAAGCCGAAGAAGCCGATGGGGGCGTAGTAGGTGATGAGCTTTACGGTCTTCATGATGCAGCCTGTGATATCCTCGAGCAGCTGCGCGGTCTTCGTCTCGGGGCCGCCGTTCATCTGGACGCCGAAGCCGAACAGTACCGCCGCGACGATCAAAGGCAGGATGGCCTTGCGGCTCAGCAGCTCCATAAAGTCAGGCTTGGTAAAGAAGTTGACGATCATGTCGCCGAAGCCCAGCGTATCGCCGATCTCGCCCTCCGTGATGGTGTAGTGCCCATCCACGAGCGGGAAGATGCGGCAGACGATGTACATCAGGACACCGGCGATGGCCGCAGTGACCAGGAACGTTGCGATGGTCACACCCATGATCTTGCCGGCGCGTTTGACGCTCTTCATATTGGCGATGGCGGAGGCGATGGAGCAGAACACCATCGGCACGACCACGCAGAACATCATGTTGATGAACAGCGTGCCCAGGAATTTGATCTTGCCGCCGAAGGTCGGGGCGAACGCGCCCACCAGACAGCCGGCCACGATGCCGGAGATCATGAAGATCAGGAATCCGTAAGTCTTGAGGAAAGACTTGGAACCGTTTGCCTTGGACATAAATGCAACACTCCCAGTGCGTAGTTTGCGCCGTAGTAGCAGCGCTTTGGTGACAGTATATACAATTCTCTGTTGCAATAATTGTACAAAAATGCTATCATACATTGCAAAAGATGCTTTGTTTGGAGGCGAGCCATGCAGCAGACCGATTATGAGCGCAGGGGATACCTGCATGAAGATTTCCGCCTGTTCCACCTGAGTAGCGCGCTGGCGGAGGACACGGCGTTCCACTATCACGAATTTCACAAGCTGGTGTTCTTTTTGGCCGGGCGCGGGAACTACATCGTCGAGGGACGCACGCACGCGCTGCGGCCGTATGACGTGGTGCTTGTGCGGCAGGGGGCGATCCACAAGGCACAGATCGACCCGAGTCAGCGTTACGAACGCGTGATCCTCTACATATCACCGGAGTTTCTCCGTACGCAGTCCACGGCCGACTCCAGCCTGGATGCCTGTTTCCGTCTGCCCGCGGATGGGCAGAGCTTTGTCCTGCGGCCGGAGGCCGGGCGGCGCGCGGCGCTGCTGCGCACACTGGATGCACTCGAGGCGGAAGAACAGAGCACGGCCTACGGGCATGACCTGCTCGCGCGGGCGCAGATGCTGCAGCTTCTGGTCATACTCGGCCGCGGGCTGAACGACGACGAGGTGAACTATGCCCCGTCCGAGCACTGCAACGAGAAAACGGCGGCCATTCTCGAATATCTCAATACGCACCTGACCGAGGATGTCAGCATCGACGCGCTGGCGGATACATTTTACCTCAGCAAGTATTATATGATGCGCATGTTTCGCGCTGAGACCGGCTTCACCATCCACGGCTACCTCACGGACAAACGCCTGCGTGTGGCGCGCGACCTCATCGCGCAGGGGATGCGCACGACGGATGCCTGCTTTCAGTGCGGCTATCATGACTATTCCGCCTTCTCGCGGGCGTACAAAAAACGGTTTCAGGTCAGCCCGCGGGAAGATCTGACGAAAGGAGCGCAGTGAACCATGCAGCTGCACCCACAATATTATTACCAGCAGCTCCCGCCACAGGAACGCGCGGCCTATCACGGCATGCTGACCTGCCTGCAGTCGCTTGCGCCGTCGGCGCGCATCCCGCGTCTGCCGATGGAAATGCTCGGCACGCTCTTTTTCCAGCTCCGGCTGGATCATCCGGAGATCTTTTACGCCGTGGGCTTTTCGTGCCGCGCGGTGCCGGAGGCGGCGTTCGTGGAGTTCTGGCCGGAATACCGGTTTGAGAAAAAGCGCATCCGGGAGCACCGGCAGGCAATCGAAGCGCGTGTGACGCGCCTGCTGCGGCCGCTGCGCAGCCTGCCGCCTGTGGAGCAGGAGCGTGCGATCCATGATTTCATTCTGGAAAACGTCCGCTATGACAAGCTCGAAAAGCCGTATTCGCACGAGGTCATCGGCCCGCTGACCAACGGCGTCGGCGTGTGCGAGGGTATGGCCAAGACGGTCAAGCTGCTGTGTGATGGGCTCGGCCTGCCGTGCATGATCGCCGTCAGCGACCGGGACCGTGCCAATGGTGAACGCTACCTGCACGCCTGGAACATCGTCCAGCTCGGCGGGCAGTGCTATCATCTGGACGCCACGTTTGATAATTCCCTCAGCAAATACGGCCTGCGCTATGACTATTTCAATCTCGACGACACAAAGATCTTTCGCGACCACCGGCCGCTGCTGTATCCGGCTCCGGCCTGCACGGACGGCGGGCAGTTTTACTACAAGCTGCAGCACCAGTCCTGGACAAAGCCGGAAGAGGCCGTGCGCCGGGTCGATCAGGCGCTGCGCAAAAAGCAGCCGGGGCTGGTGTTCCACTGGCGCGGCGGGTATCTGACGCGCGAAGTGCTGGCAGAGCTGTGCACACAGATCGACGCAGCGGCACAGGCGCGCGGCCGCGCGGCTGCCATCTCGGTCAACTGGCCGCAGGCGGTGCTGCAGGTGCGCTTCGTCGATACGGCCCGGCCGGTGGAAACGGAGACGCTTGAGGACATCTGAGGTCCATCTCCCCCCCGGGCGAAATGACGGAGTGGGAGGGCGATTTTGCCGCGTGCGTGCATGGAACGGTGAAAATGCCTCTGCCTTCTTGACACGTCCCCGAGCGGATCCTACAATGAGTGCAATTCTAGGTTTCGCAGGGAGGAATTCCAATGAAAAAGCCGTTTGTAACTGTGCAGCAGCTCGAGGACATCGCCGCACGCTATCCCACACCGTTTCACCTCTATGACGAGCAGGGCATCCGCGAGAATGCCCGCCGCCTGAAAGCCGCTTTTTCGTGGAATCCCGGCTACCGGGAGTATTTCGCCGTGAAGGCCACGCCCACGCCCGCCATTCTGAAAATCCTGCAGGAGGAGGGCTGCGGCTGCGACTGCTCGTCGCTCACAGAGCTGATGATGGCCGGGCGCATCGGCTGCGCCGGCGAGCATATCATGTTCTCGTCCAACGAGACGCCGGCCGAGGATTACCGTCTGGCGGCAAAGCTCGGCGCGACCATCAATCTGGACGATATCACGCACGTGGACTTTCTGGAAAAGACCATTGGCTATATCCCGAAGCGGATCGGCTGCCGCTTCAATCCGGGCGGCACGTTCTCGCTCGGCGAGTCGCGCGAGGGTTTTCAGGTCATGGATAACCCCGGCGACGCCAAGTATGGCATGACGCGCGCGCAGATCACTGAGGCGTTCCGCATGCTCAAGGCCAAGGGTGCGGAGGAGTTCGGCATCCACGCATTTCTGGCATCCAATACGCTCTCCAACGCTTACTATCCCGCGCTGGCGCGCATCCTTTTCCAGCTCGCGGTGGAGCTGCAGCAGGAGACCGGCTGCCATATCACCTATATCAATCTCTCCGGCGGCGTGGGTATCCCGTACCGGCCGGAGGAGCCCGAAAACGACATTGCCGTCATCGGCGAGGGCGTGCGCAAGGTTTATGAGGAGATCCTCGTCCCGGCCGGCATGGGCGATGTGGCGCTGTACACGGAGCTCGGCCGCTTCATGCTCGCACCGTATGACCATCTCGTGACACGCACGATCCATGAAAAGCATATCTACAAGGAGTATATCGGCACGGACGCCTGCGCCTGCGACCTGATGCGCCCGGCCATGTATGGGTCATATCACCACATCACGGTCATGGGCAAGGAGGACGCGCCCTGCGACCACAAGTATGACATCGTCGGCGGCCTGTGCGAGAACAATGACAAGTTCGCCGTTGACCGCATGCTGCCGCGCATCGATATCGGTGATCTGCTGGTCATTCACGACGCCGGTGCCCACGGCCTCGCCATGGGCTATAATTACAACGGCAAGCTCCGCTGCGCGGAGGTGCTGCTGCAGCCGGACGGTTCCACGCGCCTGATCCGCCGTGCCGAAACGCCGGAAGATTATTTTGCCACCATGATCTGGAACGATTGAACGAAACAAAAAATCCGGGGACAGCTGTCCCCGGATTTTTTCTGTCTGCTGCGGTCACATCACACGCACGCAGTCGCGCGTGATCTCTCCGAGCGTGTGCACGCCGCACATGGCCATCGTGTCGCGCAGCTCGCTGCCGATCTTTTCGATGTAGGTCGCCACGCCCTGCGCGCCGTCGCCGTAGACCATCGGCACGAATGGGCGGCCGATGAGCACGGCGTCCGCGCCGAGCGCCAGCGCCTTGAACACGTCCGTGCCGGTGCGGATGCCGCCGTCGACGAGAATCTTCATGCTGCCACCCACGGCGTCGGCAATCTCCGGCAGCACCTCGGCGCTGGCCGGGGTCTGGCCGAGCACGCGGCCGCCGTGGTTGGACACGATGATCGCTGCGGCGCCCGCCTCGGCGGCCTTCTGCGCACCGCGCACGGTCATGACGCCCTTGACGATGAACGGCATGCCGGCGTAACGGATGATCTCCGAGAGCTCCTGCACGGACTTACTGCCGGCCGGCGGCGTCATATTCTTCAGGAAGGGGAGGCCCGCGCCGTCAATGTCCATGGCGACGGATTTGCAGCCGCTGGTTCTGGCCAGATCGAGCTTTTCAAAAACCAGTTCCTGATTCCACGGCTTGATCGTCGGCACGCCGACGCCGCCTGCGGCGCGGATGGCTTCCATCGCGCCCTGGAACACGGCAGCGTCCACACCGTCGCCGGTGAAGGCGGCGATGCCGCTGTCGGCACAGGCGTTGACGAGGATGCTGTTATACTCGCGGTCGGTGTACTTTTCGCCGTAGTGCAGCTTCATCGCGCCGAGCGGGGCCGCGAAAAACGGATAGCGGTACATGGTGCCGAACAGCTCCACAGCCGTATCGACCGGTTCATTCGGGCAGATGGTGTCCATGTTGACGCAGATCTTCTGCCAGGCGTCGAAGTTGCGGATAAAGCCGCTGCCGGGCGCTTTGGCGCCGGGGCCGGGGACCTGGTTGCCGCAGGCTTTGCCGTTGCAGACAGGGCAGGCCTTGCAGTACGGCCCGATGCAGGTGCGTGCGCTGTCGAGAATCTCTTTGTACTCCATGAGGGTACCTCCGTATATCTTTTTCTGTATTGATAGAGTCATGGTTTAAACGCCGGTGCCGTCGAACGCCGGGATCATGTCGCCGGTCGCGGCATCGAGATCCTGATAAAAGCCGTCGGCGATCGGGCTCTCGATCAGGTATTGATACATTTCATCGTTCAGTTCTGGGGAAATGGGGTGCTGCAGTTCCGGCCACTGCGCCAGATCGCCGACGGGCGTGTACTGGCTCATGAGGCTGAAGAGCACCTGACCGGGTGCGAACGTTTCCCCGACCCAGTCGATGACGCGGCGGGTGTTTTCCCCTTGCTGTGGTAGAATGAGGTGCCGGATGAGCACGCCGCGCTGCAGCATGCCGTCATCGTCGAGCCGGAACGGTCCGGTCTGGCGGTACATCTCCAGAATGGCGGTGCGCGCGACCTGCGGATAGTCCGCCGCGGCGGAGTAGCGCGCGGCCGGTCCCGACAGGGCGTATTTCAGGTCCGGCAGATATACCTGCACGAGCCCGTCGAGCATGCGCAGCGTCTCGACGCATTCGTAGCCCGAGCTGTTCCACACGACCGGGATGCCAAGCTTCAGCCCGGAGAGCGCCTCGGCGATCTGCCGCGTGTAGTGGCTCGGTGTGACGAGGTTGATGTTGTGCACGCCTTCATCGCGCAGGCGCAAAAAAATGTCGCCAAGCTGCGCGACGGTGATCTCTTTTCCGTGCTCTCCGCGGCTGATGGTGCGGTTCTGGCAGAATACGCAGCGCAGATTGCAGCCCGAGAAGAACACCGCGCCGCTGCCGCGTGTGCCGGAAATGCACGGTTCTTCGCCGAAGTGCGGTGCGGCCCGCGCCACGACCGGCGCGTCCGGCACGGCGCAAAAGCCGAATTGCCCGCCCGCGCGGTCAACGCCGCAGCCGCGCGGACAGATGGAGCAAAGTTGTGTCATAATGCCTCCCGCGCACAGGATCTTGCGCGAAATCGATGGATTCTGTGGATATTATAAAGTTTTTTCATCCATTTCGCAACCATCTTGGGCATGTTTCATGAAAAGTTCAGAAATCCAGTGTGTTCCTGTGGTAGCTTTATTTAAAAGGGAGATTGCAAAAAAAGCGGCTTCGGGATAAAATAAGAAGTGATAAAATAGAAAAAATATGTAAGAGGAAAGCACTATGGTAGACATCGTTCTGGTGGAGCCGGAGATTCCGAACAATACCGGCGCCATCGCCCGCACCTGTGCCTGCACGGGCTCGCGGCTGCATCTGGTCAAACCGCTCGGGTTTGACATTTCCGATCGCGCGGTCAAGCGCGCCGGACTTGACTACTGGCATCTGGTCGATATCTCGGTCTATGAGAACATCGACGAGTATTTTGCCAAAAACGGCGATGAGAACCTCTGGCTGCTCACGACAAAGGCAAGCGTGAGCTACGTGGACGCCGATCTCTCTACCCCGAACGTGACGCTCATGTTCGGCAAGGAGACAAAGGGCCTGCCGGAGTGGCTGCGCGAGCGCTATGCCGATCATTGCCTGCGCATCCCCATGCGCGCGGAGGCGCGCAGCCTGAATCTGTCCAACACTGCGGCGATCCTGTGCTATGAAGCGCTGCGCCAGCAGAACATGCTCGGGCAGATCGATCTGAATGTCTGAATACCATATCACACGCCTGTGTGAAATCACAAAACAGGAGGAAGCAAGATGAACTACAACAAAATGACCGTCAAGGACGTCCCGCTTTCCGGAAAAAAAGTGCTCCTGCGCTGCGACTTCAATGTCCCGCAGGACAAAACGACCGGCGAGATCACGAGCGACAAGCGCATCGTGGCCGCGCTGCCGACCATCCGTTACCTGCTCGACAACGGTGCCGCCGTGATCGCCTGTTCGCACCTCGGTAAGCCGAAGGGCACGTGGAAAGAGAGCCTCACGCTTGCCCCGGTGGCCAAGCGCCTGTCGGAGCTGCTGGGCATGGAAGTCATCTTCGCCAAGGACATCATCGGTGAGGACGCCAAGTCCAAGGCGGCTGCGCTGCAGCCGGGCCAGCTCCTGCTGCTGGAGAACCTGCGTTTTGATCCCCGCGAGGAGAAAAATGACCCCGAATTTGCCAAGGAGCTTGCCTCTATGGCGGAGATCTATGTCTCCGATGCGTTCGGGACGGTGCATCGTGCGCATGCTTCCACTGCCGGTGTTGCGGCGTATCTGCCCGCGTATGCCGGACTGCTGATTGAGAAGGAGCTGTCCGTCATGGGCAAGGCGCTCGAGGATCCGAAGCGCCCGTTTGTGGCTATCCTCGGCGGCGCGAAGGTGTCCGATAAGATCGGCGTCATCAACAATCTGCTCGAAAAGGCCGACACGATCATTATCGGCGGCGGCATGGCCTATACGTTCATCAAGGCGCAGGACGGCGAGATCGGCACGTCTCTGCTTGAGGCCGACAAGATGGACTACGCACTCGAGATGATCCGGAAGGCGAAGGACCGCGGCGTGAAGCTGCTGCTCCCGGTGGACACCATGGCCGGTGATCAGTTTGCCGCCGACTGTGCGCGCAAGGTCGTGCCGACCAATGCCATCCCGGCCGACTGGATGGGCCTGGACATCGGCCCGGAAACCATCAAATTGTTCACGGAAGCCGTCAAGGGCGCCGGTACGGTCGTCTGGAACGGCCCGATGGGCGTGTTTGAGTTCCCGGCCTTTGCCGCCGGCACGGAAGCCATCGCGGCAGCGCTGGCGGAGTCCGGCGCGGTCACGATCGTCGGCGGCGGAGACTCGGCCGCCGCGGTCGAAAAGCTCGGCTTTGCCGATAAGATGACGCATATTTCCACCGGCGGCGGCGCTTCGCTGGAGTTCCTGGAAGGTAAGGAGCTGCCGGGCGTTGCGTGCCTGCTGGATAAGTAAGCCGCGGAAAGGAAGCATAAAACATGAATTTGAAAGAGAGAAAAGCAATCATCGCCGGCAACTGGAAGCTCAATAAGCGCGTGGCCGAGATCCCGGCCTTCACGCAGGAGCTGCAGGCGAATCTTCCTGCCGAGCGCTGCTGTGACGTGGTCATCTGCGCACCGTATCCGCTCATTGCCGCGCTGGAGACGGCGGGGCAGGGCTGCCATCTTGGTGTCGGCGCACAGGACGTGTCCGAGCACCAGCACGGCGCGTTTACCGGAGAGGTGTCCGCCGAGCAGCTCAGCGACCTCGGCGCCCAGTACTGCATCGTCGGCCACAGCGAGCGCCGCAGCTACCACGGCGAGACCGACCTGCAGGTCAATACCAAGACGAAGATCCTGCTCGATAACAGCATTACGCCGATCATCTGTGTCGGCGAGAGCCTTGCGCAGCGTGAGCATGACCTGACCGAGACGTATGTGGCCTATCAAGTCGCGGCAGCCTTCTCCGGCCTCACGGCCGAGCAGGCCATGCACTGCGTCATCGCCTATGAGCCCCTGTGGGCCATCGGCACCGGCAACACCGCCACGAGCGCGCAGGCGCAGGAAGTCTGCGCTGCCATCCGCGCCACGCTCGGCAAGCTCTATGATCTCGAGACGGCCAAGACGATCAGCATCCTTTACGGCGGCTCCATGAACGCGGGCAATGCAGCCGAGCTGCTGGCCCAGCCGGATATTGACGGCGGTCTGATTGGCGGCGCGTCGCTCAAGCCGGTCGATTTCTCGAAGATCGTCGCCGCGACGGCGCAGGGAGCCTGCGGATGAGCAACGAGAAAGTCGCGCTCATCATCCTCGACGGCTACGGCATCGGCGAGCCGAATGACGGCAACGCCATTTACATGGCTCAGACCCCGGTCATGGACAGCCTTCTGCAGCGCTGGCCGCACATGAAGCTGTCCGCCTCCGGGCTGGATGTCGGCCTGCCGGACGGCCAGATGGGCAACAGCGAGGTCGGTCATACGAACATCGGCTCTGGCCGTGTCGTGTTTCAGGACCTGCCGCGCATCACCAAGGCCATCGCGGACGGCACGTTTTTTGCTAACCCGGTCTATGCAGCAGCACTTGACAATGCGGCGAACGGCAAGGCCCTGCACATTCTCGGTCTGCTGTCCGACGGCGGCGTGCACAGCCATATCCGGCACATTTTCGCCATGGTGAAAATGGCGCACGATCGCGGAATCCAGCGGGTGTACCTGCACTGTTTCCTCGATGGGCGTGATGTCGCGCCCACGAGCGGCGCGGGTTATGTCCGGCAGCTGCGTGATTACTGTGCTGAGCTCGGAACCGGCAAGATCGCGACGCTGCAGGGCCGCTTCTACGGCATGGATCGCGACAAGCGCTGGGATCGCATCGAGGCCAGCTACAACGCCATGATCTGCGGCGAGGGCATACAGGATCCCGACCCCGTCCATGCGATGGAGGCCAGCTACGCCGCCGGTGTGACGGATGAATTCGTCAAGCCCGTTGTCTGCGACCCGAACGGGCGGATTCAGTCCGGCGACAGCGTTATCTTCATGAATTTCCGTCCCGACCGCGCGCGCGAAATGACCTATGCGCTCACGCAGCCGGACTTTGACGGCTTCCGGCGCAAGATCGTTGCGGAGCATCTGCACTATGTCTGCACGACGCGCTACGATGAGAAGCTCACCGGCCTCCCGGTCGCGTTTCCGCCCGAGGAGCTGCACGATACGCTCGGCGAGATCGTCAGCGCCCACGGCCTGCGCCAGCTGCGCATCGCGGAGACGGAGAAATATGCGCACGTCACGTTCTTCTTTAACGGCGGTACGGAGACACAGTACCCCGGCGAGGACCGCGTGCTCATCCCGTCGCCGCGCGAGTATCCGACCTATGACCTCATCCCCGAGATGAGCGCCGTCAAGGTCAAGGACGAGCTTGTTAAGCGCATCCGCACCGGTACATATGACATGATCGTCTGCAATTTTGCCAACTGCGACATGGTCGGCCACACCGGCGTGTTCGACGCTGCCGTCAAGGCTGTTGAGGCTGTGGACACCGCTGTGGATCAGGTGGTCTCTGCCGTGCTGAACGCCGGCGGCTGCGCCTTCATCACTGCGGACCACGGCAATGCCGAAAAGATGATGAACCCGGACGGCACCCCCTTCACCGCCCACACCACCAACGTGGTGCCCTTCGTGGCCGTTGGCTGCGGCGACGTGAAGCTGCGCGAGGGCGGCTGCCTGGCGGACATCGCCCCGACGATGCTGCCCTATATCGGTCTGCCCGTCCCCGAGGAAATGACCGGCAAGAGCATTATTGCGGAGTAACAAGCCTTTTCGAGAAAAGGCTTGGCGAAAAGCTTTAAAATTATGACCCTTAAAGCGGCAGGCTTCGGCCTGCCGCTTTCTTTATGCCCCAATCCCTTGCGCTGGGACGCGAAATCGTGTATAATAAGAAATTACTAATGATTATAAAGGGGAGGTGCGGCCATGAGCCTGCAAAGTTTTGGATTTTTCGGCTTTCTGCTGGTCGTGGCCGCCGTCTACCTGCATCTGCCGCAGCGCTGGCAGAGCGCGTTTCTGCTGGCGGCCAGCTGGGTATTTTACGCGCTGGCGATGCCGTCGATGCTGCCGGTCACGATTGCCATTGCCGTGTTCACCTACCTGTGCGGACGCGGCATGACCGCGCGGGAAGGCGCCCGCAAAACGGCGTTCCTGCGCATTGGCGTTGCAGGGCTGCTGGCGATCCTGGCGTTCTTTAAGTATAACGGTGCGTTCGCGTCGGACGGCGGCTGGCAGGCCGTCGCCATGCCGCTGGGCATCAGCTTTTACAGCTTTGCGGCAATCTCCTACTTAATTGATGCCGCGCGCGGCGACTGCGAGGTCGAGAAGAATTTCATTGACTGTGCGCTGTTTTTGAACTTTTTTGCCACCGTCACGCAGGGGCCCATCTGCCGCGCCGGGGCGCTGCTGCCCCAGTTTAAAAAGGAGCACCGCTTTGACGCAGCCCGCACGGTGCGCGCGCTGCGGCTGATGGCACTGGGCCTGTTTAAGTTAGTGGCCGTCAGCGACGTGCTGGGGCTGCTGCTGTCTCTTATACACATCTCCGAGCCCACGAGACATCTCAGGATCTCG
>ENA-OYYV01000175-OYYV01000175.1-human-gut-metagenome-genome-assembly--contig:-NODE-175-length-39276-cov-5.624002_pt1 | contig 39276 bp, 37 predicted proteins | sample MGYA00244069_ERZ653462 | MGnify/ENA primary metagenome ERZ653462 (study PRJEB26926, sample SAMN06165170) | human gut metagenome | biome: ENVO:00009003; feature: ENVO:2100002; material: ENVO:00002003...
TACACCTCTCTATTCGTCGGCAGCGTCAGATGTGTATAAGAGACAGGTCGAGCGCCGTATGCACTTGTGGCGGCAGGGTCAGCATGGGCACACTCCTCAGTTATGATGATAGATCTTTTTTTCCAGCGCGAAGATGCGGGCGCTGAAGCTGCCGGCCGGCACGGTCGGCAGCGTTTCCGCATAGATCTCCATGCGGCTGTCGATGAGGTCGATGTACGACAGCAGCTCCGCCTCGGCGCACATAGGCCGCACAGCCGCGCCGAACTCCGGCTCACCGTGGTGCGAGAGCAGCAGGTGCTGCAGCAGCATGGACTTTTCCTCCGGAGTTTCCAGCTCGCGCGCGACGTCCGCGACCTCCTGTGCCCCCATGACCAGATGGCCGAGGAGCTGTCCGGCCGTGGAATATTCCGTCACGATACCGAGATCGGAAAACGCAAATTCCCGCTCCTTGCCGAAATCGTGCAGCAGCGTACCGGTCAGAAGCAAGCTGCGGTCAATGACCTCCGAATACAGGCCAGCGAGGAAATCCGCCGTGCGCAGCATATTGTAAGTATGCATCAAGAGGCCGGACAGAAAACTGTGGTGCACGCTCTTGCCGGCCGGAATGCGCCGGAACGCGTCGAGGTGCCGCGCCAGCATCGTCTCGGCAATGCTGCGATAATCCGCGTCCGTGATCGAGGCGACCATCCGCTGCACATCCGTCAGCGCGGCGTCCGTGTCGATCGGTGCCGTGGGCACAAGCAGCGACGTGTCGTAATTATCCGCCGCTTCAGCCATGCGGATGCGGTAAACGCTGACCTGCAGCGCGCCGCGATATTCCGAAACGCTGCCGCGAATCTTCACGACGCGGCCGGTATCCTCCGGGCGCGCGCCGATGGGGCCGCTGTAGTCCCAGATCTTGATCTCCATGCTGCCCGTGCGGTCGCAGATCGTACCGCTGAGAAACGGCTTGCCGCTGTTGGTCGTCTTGAGCGCCGCCGCGCGCAGAATATAAAAGCCCTCGACATCCATGCCGGGGAGCATATCCGAAATCGGTTTGTTGTATTCCATGACTCCGCCTTTCCGCCCGCAGAGCGGGACGTTCGTATCCATTTATAAATATACATTGCCGTGATTTTGCTTGCCTGTCAAGCCCTTTCGCACAAAAATCCGCCCCATTGCCGGTCTCCCGGCTTACGGGGCGGAAGAATTCAGTGCTCGGCACGCGCGATCCGTTCGGCCTCCTGCCGGCCGGTCGGTGTGGCGGCAAGGCCGCCGAGACCGGTCTCACGCAGGCTGACCGGGAGCGCGTCACCGACCTCGCCCATGGCGTCGATGACCTCATCGACCGGGATGCGGCTCGTGATGCCGGCAACGGCCATGTTCGCCGCGCTCACGGCGTTGACAGCGCCGATAACATTGCGTTTGACGCATGGCACCTCCACGAGGCCCGCGACCGGGTCGCAGACAAGGCCAAGCAGATTGCCGAGCGCGATGGCGTACGCATCCGCGCACTGCTGCGCCGTGCCGCCGAGAATATGCGTCAGCGCGGCCGCCGCCATGGCGCTGGCCGTGCCGATCTCCGCCTGACAGCCGCCTTCCGCACCGGCCACGCTCGCGCGCAGTGCCGTGACCTGACCGAATCCAGCCGCGATATACAGCGCCTCGAGGATCGTCTCCTCCGGCACATCCCGCTCCTCCGCCAGCGGGATGAGCACCGCCGGCAGCACGCCGCAGCTGCCCGCCGTCGGCGCGGCGACGATGCGCTTCATGCACGCGTTGCACTCGGCGACCTTGAGCGCCTGCTCCGTCACACGCTGAAAATACGTCCCGCCGAGGAGGCAGCCGCTCTCCGCCCCGCGCGGAGCCGGGCCGCGTCGCCGCCGATGAGCCCGCTGTTGGAGCGGTCAGATGCGCAGTACTGCCGGCTTGACTGCTGCATTGCCGCCCAGAGCGCCGCGATCTGGCGGTGGGACGCCGCGGCGTCGTAGCCGTTTTCCTGACAGTCCGCGTCGCGGATGACGGCATAGAGCGGCTGCCCGCTCGTCTGCGCCGCGGAAAGCATAGATGCAATGCTCGAAAAGCTCATACCGGTTCCTCCTGGTTAAAGATCGTGATCTTTTGAATGCCCTCGATGTGCGACAGCCATTGTTCAATGTCCTTTGGGATCGGCTGGTCGCACTCCAGAATCATAACCGCGTAGCCGCCCTGCTCGCTGCGGTAGAGCTGCATGGTGGCAATGTTGACGTGCCGCTGCATGAGTGCCGCCGTCACGGCTGCGACATGGCCGGGCGTATCCTGATTGTGGACGATGAGCGTGTTGTGCTCACCGGAAAAGTTCGTCTCAATGCCATCAATGGAGCGAATGCGGATGCGCCCGCCGCCGACGCTCTCGGCCACAATGTCCAGTGTGCGGCCTTTGGCATCCGTGAGCTGCAGACGCGCGGTGTTCGGGTGCGCATTGCGCAGCTGCACATTTTGAAACACAAACGTCAGCCCCTGCTCTGCCGCGATGGCAAAGCTGCCCGGGATGCGCAGATCGTCCGGCTGCATGCCGAGCAGGCCCGCGATCAGCGCGCAGTCCGTGCCGTGACCGTGACCGGTCAGGGCGAAGCTGCCATGCAGCGAGATGTCCGCGTGCACGGGCTGGTCGCCGAGCAGCTTGCGGGCCGTCAGGCCGATGCGCACGGCTCCGGCCGTGTGACTGCTGGACGGGCCGACCATGACCGGCCCGAGAATATCAAATAAACGCATGGCGCGCCTCCTTGGATACAAGTTGCTTTTGCACATTGCAGTGCGACAGAAAAAGAAATATGAGATATTATACGCGCCTTGCACGCAAAATGCAATGCCGGTTCTCCGGCGCCGCGAAAAATAGCCGCAAAAAGCCGGCTGCCAGCCGGCAGCCGGCAAGCGGTACATATCTCAATGCTCCTGGATCATCATGCGGATGATCGTGCGGTCGGTCTCGCGCATACCTTCGCTCGCGAGCGTACCGATGTTGCGGATCGTGTTCTCCACGCCCTTAACAACAATGCCGTCGCCGCCATAGAACTGGCTCTCGTGCATCTGCATCTGCATACCCAACAGGCCTGCCTCGACCGCCGAGGCGATCTTGGCCGCGCAACTCGCCTTCGCGCCGTCGCAGATCATGCCGGAATCGATGGCAATGGCATTGACAACAGTGTGTGCGATTTCACGGAACTGTCCGCCATACAGATACGTCACACCCGCGGCCGCGCCGCAGCCGGCCGCCGTTGCGCCGCAGTAGGCAGACAGGCTGCCGATTCCGGTTTTCAGATGGATGGTGACAAGATTGGACACCACAAGTGCGCGGTAGAGCATCTGCTGCGTGACGCCCAGCTCCTTGGCATAGACAATGACCGGCAGCGACGCCGTCAGCCCCTGATTGCCGCTGCCGGAATTGATGACTACCGGCAGATCACAGCCGTTCATGCGCGCATCCGAACCGGCTGCGGCGTAGGCCTTGGCGCGGTTGTGGATGCTCATACCGTAAGACTGCAACAGAATGCGGCCAATGTTCGTGCCGTAATCCCCGCGCAAGCCCTCCTCGGCGATGGCCCAGTTATAGTCGATCTGCCGCTGGAGCGTCTCCTGCACATCGGCAATGTCCACTTCGTTTGCAAAAGCAATGATGTTCTCGACCGTCAGCAGACTGCGGTCGGTGGTATGCTGGCTGCCGGACTCCTGATAGTCCTTGTGAAACTGCACGATGCCGTTTTTCTCGATATGGATCACGTTCGTGTGGTATCCCGCGATCTCGACGAACGCGCTGTCCGCCCCCGCCGTGACGCGCACCTGAATGTCGAACACGTTGTCCTTATCCGCGCGGCGGACAGTGAAGGCCGCCTGCTGCAGATATGCCCCGACCGCATCCGTCTGCTCCGGCGTGAGGCAGGCGAGCACCTGCAGCTGCGCATCGGCATTATCGGCTATGATGCCCGCCGCCGCGGCCGCCGCAATGCCGCGCTGACCGTTCGTATTCGGCACAATGACGCTCTTGACGTTTTTGATGATGTTTGCACTCGCGAGCACCTCGACCGTTTCCGGCAGCGCACCAAGCGTCTTGCGGGCCAGCGCCGCGCAGTACGCCACGGCGATCGGCTCGGTACAGCCCATGGCGGGCTGCAGCTCCTCTTTCAGGATCGCGACGTATTCGCGATAGATCCGCTCGTCCATGTTTCTCTCCTCCGATTTTTTTGTTTTTCTCCGTAATCTGACCACAAAATTCCGCTTTTTGTAATAGTATAGCGAAACAGCGGCACATTTTCAACAAAAAAGATACCGGCAAACGTACCGGTATCTCAGGACAAGTTCGTCTTTCACTTTTTGCAGCAGACGTGCGCGAGCGCCCAGAGCGCATAGCCAAGCACACCGCCGGTCGTGTTCGTAATCACATCCGTAATGTCCGAACTGCGAAATGCGTGCAGCAGCGGCTGCACGACCTCGATGCCGATGCTGAGCGCCAGCGTCAAGAGCAGACAACGCCAAAAGCTGCATCGCTTACCGCGGCAGCTGCGGCACAGCGGCAGCAGCACGCCAAATGGGATAAACAGGACAATATTCAGCACGATCTGCCGGACATAGTCGCCCCGGCGAAGGATAACGTCCTCAAACGGCATCATGTGCATGGGGACATACGGGTGGTCAAAGCAAAACGGGAGTGCCGCCAGCACCGGCATGAGCGTAAAGAGCGCAATGCCGGCCAAACACCCGTACATGAGCGTGTAGACCGCGAACGTTCTGCGCCCCAGCGGCCGCCACTTCGGCAGCAGCCAGACGCCGTAAACGGCCGCAAGCACAGCCAAATCTATCAGAATTTTTGCGTTTCGGCTCATGCTCGGCCACCTCCCTCTCTGCCGCTCGGAAAGCGCTCGTTATCCGTGCAGCCACTGCTCCAGTTTCGGTTTTGCGCCCTCGACCGCGCTGCCGCGCAGGGACAAGCCGCGGGCAACCTGTGCGCCCTTCGCCGCGCGCCGGATATCCTGCTCCGTGTTCGACAGTCCGCTGCCCTCGTTTGTGCAGAACGGATGGATGGTCTTGCCCTGCCAGTCATAGTGCTCTAGGAAGGTGTAGACCGCCATCGGCATGGTGCCGCAGTAGTTCGGATAGCCGAGATAAATTTCATCATAGTCGTCCAGGCTCTCTGGCAGTGCCGTCAGCTCCGGACGGGCGTTGGCGCACAGGTCGCGCCGCACCTCGGCGACGCAGGTGTCATAGTCGTCCGAATACGGCACCTTCTGCTCGATGTGAAACAGCTCCGCACCGGTGAGTTCGGAGAGCAGCTGCGCCGCCTGCTCCGTGTTGCCGACGGCGATGGCGCGATGCGCCCCGGAAAAATAGTTCTCTCCCGCGCGGGAGTAATAGGCAATGAGTTTTTTCATGATCCGTTCGCCTTAAATACAGGCGCTCCTTTCTATGAACAATGCCAACTATGAACAATGCCAAAAGCATACCGCAGTTTTCCGCATCCGTCAACCATCCGGCCAGTACGGTCAAAATTGCTGCTGCATACCTTAGAAGAAACACAAAAAGCTCCCCTGCTGGGGAGCTTTTTGCTGCCTTATCGCGCGCGCAGGCGCTCTGCGAGCGCCTCGTCGCTCTCGGCCATGCAGGTCTGATAGTCCGTGTAGAGCACCATGCCCGGCAGCGCGCCGGACGGCTTGCGCACGAAGCGCGCCATGGTGTAGTCTACCGGCGTCTTTCCGCCGCCGCGCGCCTGTGAATAGTACACGGCGAGGCTCGCCGCCTCGGCGATCGTCTGATCGTCCGGCGTTGTGTCGTGCGCGCGGATGATGACGTGCGAGCCATGCACCTTCTGCACATGCAGCCAGATGTCCGTGCGGCGGGCGGTGCGGTGTGTCAGCTCGTCGTTCTGCGTGTTGGAGCGGCCGACCAGGATCTCATACCCGGTGCTCGAGACGAAGGAGAGCGGCGCGCGCTGCGCCGTTTTTTCCTTTTTTGCATTGCGCGGCTGGCGCAGATACCCGGTCGCGCGCAGCTCGGCGCGAATGTCGGCGAGGTCGCGCTCGCTCTCGGCGCGCGCGAGCTCATCGAGCACGCTGTTGAGATAGTCGAGGTTCCGGCTCGCCTCCGCGATCAGGCCGGTCAGGTGCTGCTCAGCCGTCTTGGCCTTGCGGTAAGACTTATAGAGCGCGGCGGCGTTCTCCTGCGGGCTCTTGCGCGGGTCGAGCTCGATCGTCACGTCCGGGCAGCCCTCGGCATAGTAGTCCTGCACCGTCACGGTGCGGTCGCCCTTATGGATGCGGTAGAGATTGGCCTTGATGAGGTCGGCCTTCTGCCGCAAGGCCTCGCGGTCGGCGCAGCGCAGCAGGTCCGAGCGCTGGATGGCCAGCTTCTTGGCCGTGCGGTCGCGCAGGGTGCGCACCTGATGCGTCAGCTCCTGCGAGCGGCGGCGCATAGCCTCTGCCTTGTCACGGCGGAGATAAAACTCATCCAGCAGCTCGGAAAACGAGCCGCAGCCGCGGCTTTGCAGCGCGTCCTGATACTGCAGGATCGGCATGGCAGAGAAGTCCTTCGGCCGGTCGCCGTCGAGCAGCATGGTGGGCGCGAAATTGTTCGTCTCGACCGAGAACACAAGCGCGTCCAGCTCGTGCTCCAGGCGTGCGCGCTGCGCATCGTCCAGCCGCTCCAGCCGGGGGCTGGCATCGCCGAGCGCGCGGAAGCACACCTCCCGGCACAGCAGGGGCGACACGCCGGAAAACAGGCCCAGCAGCCACTTATCAAGCGTCGCCGCCGTGACCGGGCCGGAAAGCAGCTGTGTGCGCTGCTCCGGCGTCGTATCGAACAGGACCGGCTTGTCCTGGCGCAGCGGCAGACGGTAAAACAGGCCCGGCTGCACCTGACGCGTCTCGCTCATGGAGGAATCCACACGGCGCATGCAGTCGATGATATGCCCGTCGGCACTGACGAGGATAACGTTCGACTGGCGGCCAAGCATCTCGACAATGAGCTGCTTTTTGACCGGCGTGCCGAGTTCGTCGCGCCCGTCGAGGTCAAGCACGAGCATGCGCTCAAAGTCCGGCTGAGCAATGCCCGTGATGCGCGCACCGACAAGGTGCTTGCGCAGGAGCATGCAGAACATCGGCGGTTCGGCCGGATTTTCAAACGTCCCGGCCGTAAAATGCACCCGCGCGCTGCCTACGCCGCCGTGCACGAGCAGCTTTGCGTTGCCGCTCTGCGTGCGCACGGACAGCAGCAGCAGGTCGCGCTCCGGCTGCTGCACCTTGTCGATGCGCGCGCCGGTCAGGCTCTGCGTCAGCTCCTGCGTCAGGCCGTGCAGAAAAACTGCGTCCATTGGCATGTTACAGTACCTCCGTGATCTTGCTGAAGAGCTCGCGCAGCCGCTGCGTGCGGCCGAGCAGATACAGCCAGCCAAAGAGCGTCTCGAGCCCCGTGGCCGCGTGATACTGCGCAACATCCGCATGCTGCGGCACCGAGTTCACCTTCGCATTGCGGCCGCGCTTATAGACTGCGCGCTCCTCATCCGTGAGCACGGACTGAATGGCCTCCGCCGCGCGCGCCTGCGCGGGCGCGTTGACACGGCGCACCGTCTCGCGGTGCAGGTCGGTCACGGCCGTGAGCCCGGCGGCGCACAGGGCCGTGCGCATCATGAGCTCGTACACCCCGTCACCGATGTGCGCAAGGGCGAGCGTACTGTAGGCGCCGACCTGCGCCGGCGTCATTTCCGGGGCAAAGTCCGCACCATCCGGAAAGGCAATCGTGCCGACGGGGCGGCGCTCCGGCCGCCCCGTGTGAAGATCATGATTCATCGTCTTCGGGTTCCTCTTCGTTCACATCTGCAAAATCCGTCTGTGCCTGCAGCACCTCGCTCGGCGCGGTGCCCTGCACGTACTGCATCTCCTGCCACTGCTGCTTCGTGATGAGGATCTTGCGCGGCTTCGAGCCCTCGAACGGGCCGACGATGCCCATCTCCTCCATCTGATCGACCATGCGCGCGGCGCGTGAATAGCCGAGCTTCAGCCGGCGCTGCAGCATGGACACCGACGCCTGCTTCGTCTCGAGAATGACGTCCACGGCCTGCGGCAGCAGCTCGTCATAGTCGCTCTTGGCAGGCTTGTCCGCCTCGGGCGCGGGGCCGGACTTCTTATCGGCCTCGGCGGCGGATTTCTCGATCTGGGCGATGATGTCGTCGCTGTACTGCGCCTCGGAGTTCTGCTTGATAAAGCGCACGACCTCCTCGCGCTCCTCATCCGACACGTACGAGCCCTGCACGCGCAGGGGCTTGCCGGTGCCGATGGGCGCATAGAGCATGTCGCCCATGCCGATGAGCTTTTCCGCTCCGGAGGTGTCGAGGATGATGCGGCTCTCGAGCGAGGACGAGACCGCAAAGGCAATGCGGCTCGGGATGTTTGCCTTCATGAGGCCGGTGATCACGTCCGCAGACGGGCGCTGCGTCGCGATGATGAGATGCATGCCCGCGGCGCGGCCCATCTGTGCCACGCGGCAGATGCTCTCCTCCACCTCTTTGGCGGCGCAGAGCATGAGGTCGGCCAGCTCGTCGATGACGATGACGACCTGCGGCAGGGTCTGCCCATCGGGCTCGTTTTTCTGCAGGGCGTTGTAGCTGGCGAGGTCGCGCACCTGCGCCTCGGAGAAGAGCCGGTAGCGCTTGAGCATCTCCACGACCGCCCACTGCAGCGCGCCGGCTGCCTTCTTCGGGTCCGTCACAACGGGAATGAACAGATGCGGAATGCCGTTATAAATGCCGAGCTCGACCATCTTCGGGTCGATCATGATCAGGCGCACCTCGTCCGGCGTCGCCTTGTAGAGCAAGCTCAGGATGAGCGAGTTCATGCACACGGACTTGCCGGAACCCGTCGTACCCGCAATGAGCATATGCGGCAGCTTGGAGATGTTGCCGATGATGCAGTTGCCGCCGATGTCCTTGCCGACGGCAAACGAGAGCTTGGATCGGGCATTGCGGAACGCGGGCGAGTCAATAATATCGCGCAGGCACACGGCACTGACGATCTTGTTCGGCACCTCGATGCCGACGGTCGAAATCTTGTCCGGGATCGGCGCGATGCGCACGTTTTCCACGCCGAGCGCGAGCGCAAGGTCACCGGAAAGGTTCGTGATCTTGTTGAGCTTCACGCCCGCCTCGAGCTCGAGGTCGTAGCGCGTGACCGTGGGGCCGCGCGTCACATCACGGATGGTGGCATTGACGCCGAAGCTGCTCAGGGCAGTGTTGAGCCGGTCGCGGTTGAAGCGGATCTCCTCCGTCGCGTCCGTCTGATCCTTCTTCCCTGCGCGAAGGAACGACACCGGCGGGAGCTGATAGGCCGAGTGGTCGGCATTCTCGCTCTCGATCGCCGAGGTGATCGCGGCCGTCTCCGCCGCGACGGCGGCGCTGGCCGCCTTTCTGGACGGCTTCGGCGGGTCCTGGATCTCCTGCGTGGCCGGCACGGTGACGCCGCAGATGTCGGCCGCCTCTTCCACGGACAGCGGCTCGACATTCTGTGTGGCCTCCGCCGGCACGGCTTTTTCCGCGCCGCGGGCAGGCTTTTTGACCGGGATGGGGTCGATCGGGTCGTCGTCCGGCTCCGCCGGGGTTTCCTCGACCGGGATGTCAATGATTTTTTTCTTCGCGACCGGCTTGTCCGGCGCTGCGCGGCGCGCGCGGCGCTGCGGCTCGGGCTGCGGCTGCGCGGCGGGCTCATCCTCGTCATCAAAAAGCGGCTGGTCTCCGTCGTCCGGGATGTATTGTGCCGCGCGGTGCGCGCGCCATTGGGTGACGACCTTGCCGACCGTCAGATCCATGCTGCCGAGCACACAGACCACGAATGCCGCCATCGTCAGCGGCAGCGCCGCGTACACGCTGATACCGGCCTTGAGCAGATAACCCACGCCGCCGGAGATCACACCGCCGGACGTGAGCGCCTTACCACCGTCATAGAGCTGGCCGACGATCGCGCCGAACGTCTGCGCCGTGAACGCCACACGGCAGAGCATCAGATGCACGATCGTGCCGAACAGCGGCGCGATCAGCAGCGCCGCCGTCACGCGCAGGCCGAAATGCCGCTCCGGATTGCGCACAAAGACCCACGCCAGCAGCAGCATCGCAAACGGAAATGCCCAAAAGCCCCAGCCCATGATGCCGCGCAAAAAGCCCGCAAAGCCGTCGATGATGACGCCCTCGGCATGAAACAGGCCCAGGAATGCCAGCAGCGACAGCACGATGCACACAATGGCATACGGCCACGTCGGTGCGGTCGGTGCAGGCGCCACCGCAGCAGCAGGCTGCTTTTTGGGTGCTGCGGCAGGTTTTTTTGCAGCCGGGGCGGACTTCTTCGCCGCGCCGGTTTTCTTTTTGGATGATGAAGTTGCCATTGTATATAACGTCCTCTCAGAAAATCAGAGACAGAATCATCGTCAGTGCGCCCGCGCCCCAGCAATAGTAGGAAAATGCGCCGAAGCGGCCCTTCGACGTCAGGCGCTTGACAAGGCCGATGGCCGCGATGCCCGAAACCATTGCCACGAGCATGCCGATCAGATACGCCGGCAGGAGCGACACATCAATACCCGCCTTGGCCGCCTTGGCCAGCGACAGGATGTTCGCGCCCAGCACCGCGGGCAGCGACATCAGAAACGAGAAGCGCACCGCAAAGCTGCGGTCCAGTCCCGTGGCCATACCGGCCGCAATCGTGGTGCCCGACCGGGACAGGCCCGGGATCGTCGCCACGGCCTGGCACACACCGATGATGAGCGCGTCGCGTACGCGCATGTTTTTCTCCGTGCGCGTGCCCTTGGGCATTTTATCGGCCACGAACAGCAGAAAACCCGTGAGAATGAGCATGAGGCCGATGAAGAAGGTATGATAGTAGAGCTGCTCGACCTTGTCGTTGATCGGCAGGATCAGAAACAGCGGCAGCGTCGCCAGAATGATCATGAGCACCATGCGCGCAGCGGGAAGCTCCTGCTGCCGCTGCGCGGCTGGCAGACGCGTGTTGCGGAAAAACGCGAATGTCTCGCGCACCATGGCCACAATGTCCCGCCAGTAGACGATACAGATGGAAATGAGCGTGCCCAGATGCAGCAGAACATCGAAAAACAGATGACCGTTTTCCGTCGTAGACATATGAAACAGGTTTTGCAGGATGGACAGATGGCCGGAGCTGGAGATCGGCAGAAACTCTGCGATGCCCTGCACCAGACCGAGTATAATCGCATTCCAGATGCTCACGGACATACCTCCCAATGTGCAGATATGAATGTTTGATTATAACACGATTTCCTTCTCATCACAAGAGAAAACGGGCATAGTGCCCGCCTTCCCCCGTTATATCCGGTCACGCCTGCGTGTCGCAGTAGGCCGCCAGCACACCGCGGTAGGTCATCCAGCAGTCGAACTTTGCCACGAGCTCGAACGGTGCGTGCATGCTCAGAACCGGCACACCGGCGTCGATGGTGTCGATGTTGCGGTCGGCCATGAACTTGGCGATCGTGCCGCCGCCGCCCTGATCGACCTTGCCCATCTCGGACAGCTGCCAGACGACGCCGTTATCGGCAAACAGGCGGCGCAGATAGGCCACAAGCTCAGCCGAGGCGTCGCTCGTGCCGGACTTGCCGCGCGCACCCGTGAACTTGCAGATGCCCATGCCGTAATTGAGCTTGGCCTCCGTGCGCTTGGCGCTCACCTCGGGGAAGCTGGGGTCAAAGGCCGCGCAAACGTCCGCCGAGAGGCAAAAACTCCTGGCAAAGCAGTGGCGCAGCGCAACGTCCTGCTGCTCGCAGAGGTCGGCCATGAAGGCCTCAAACGCCTGCGACTGCATGCCGGACACGCCATCGGAGCCGATCTCCTCCTTATCGGCGAGGATGCACACGGCCGTACGCTCCGGCGCGCCGTCAAGGTCTAGGATGGCACGCAGCTCAGCGTAGGCGCACACGCGGTCATCCTGACCGTAGGCGCCGATCATGCTGCGGTCAAAGCCGATGTCGCGCGCCGGGAACGCCGGCACGGCGGCGAGTTCCGCCGACAGGAAGTCCTCTTCCGTGATGCCGTACTCATCATAGAGCAGCGACAGCACGGCAAGCTTCACACGGTCGCGCCCCTCGCCGGCATACGGCATGCTGCCGATGACGATGTTGAGCGCCTCGCCCGTGATGCCTTCTTCCATGGTCTTGCGCATCTGATCCTTGCCAAGGTGCGGCAGCAGATCCGTGATAACGAACTGCGGCTCATCCGGCTCACGGCCGATGGCAATGTCGACCGTGCTGCCGTCCTTGAGCGCGACCGTTCCGTGCAGCTCCAACGGGATCGTGACCCACTGGTACTTCTTGATGCCGCCGTAATAGTGCGTCTTGAAATACGCCAGCTCCGAATCCTCATACATCGGCGTCTGCTTGAGATCAAGGCGCGGAGAGTCGATGTGCGCGCCCGCGATCACGCAGCCATGGTCGAGCGGCTGCTCGCCAAGGACAGCCAGCATAAGCGCCTTGCCGCGGTTATTGACATACACCTTCGAGCCCGGCTGCAGCTCCATGCCGAACGTGTACGGCACGAAGCCAGCCTCCTCCGCCATGCGGATCGCTTCCCGGACGGCCTCGCGCTCAGTGCGCGCGGCATCGAGAAACTGCTTATATCCCTCGGCGTAAGCAAAGATCTCCCCGGTCTGTTCGGCGTCGATCTGATCGTAGCCATTTTTCGGCTGGTAAAACAGCTTTTCCTTCCACTGCTTGAGTTCCTTATCTTCGCTCATGAGAGCACCTCCTGTATCAGTTGATGGCAGCGGCGCTGAAAATCGGCGAGTGTGCCGCCGTTATCCAGCACATAGCTGCAATGTTTGGCAAACCATTCGTTGGGTTTTTGCGCATCGATGCGCGCCTCGGCATAATCACGCGTCACACCCTCGCGGGCAATGAGCCGCTCGATGCGCACCGCGCGCGGCGCCGTCACGCCGAGCGTAACGGTGCACAGCTCCGCCAGTCCGCTCTCGATGAGCGCGATGGCGTCGATCGCCGCTACCGTGCCGCCCTGACGCGCCCACGCGCGCAGACGAGACTGCACCTCGGCGCGGACATACCGGTGCGTAATGGCGTTGAGATCGTCGAGTGCCGCCGCATCCGCGAACACGACCGCGCCGAGCTTCTTGCGCTGCAGCACCCCATCTTCTATTGTACCCGGAAAACGGGCGTTGATCTCCGCGAGCATGGCGGTATTGGACGCCAGCAGCTCATGATACACCGCGTCGCAGTCGATGACGAGCGCACCCTGGCGCTCGAGCTCCATGAGCGCGGTCGTTTTGCCGCAGCCGGTGCCGCCCGTGATGCCGACGATGTGCATTTTCTGCACGAGCGCATCCCAGACGGCGTCGTCCGGCACGGCGGCGGAGCGCAGAATGCGGTACGGTGTGCGCGAGAGGTCGACGAGCGTGGACTCCCGGCCGATGCCGCAGGGGCCGCCGTCGATGACGGCCGCGATCTGCCCGTCGAAATACGCAAGCACGTCATCCGCCGTCTTCGGGCTCGGCGCGCCGGAGGGATTGGCGGATGGCGCGGCCAGCGGCAGCTGTGCAGCCTCGATGAGCGCAAGCGTGGCCGGGTGATCCGGGCAGCGCAGACCGACGGTCTCCCCGCCTGCGCGCACGATCTCGGGCACGCAGGCCTGCGCCCGCAGCACGATCGTGAGCGGGCCGGGCCAGAACGCCTCGGCGAGCGAGTACGCCGCCGGCGGCACATCAACGCAGTAGTGCGCCATGGCTGACGCGTCGCGCACCATCAGCGACAGCGGCTTGACGGCCGGCCGGCCCTTGACCTCATAGATCTGCGCGACGGCAGCAGGATCCAGCCCGTTGCCGGCAAGGCCATAGACCGTCTCCGTCGGGACGGCGACGAGCTGGCCGGCGCGGATGGCGTCCGCTGCCTGCGCGATCTCGGTTGTGATTCGTTTCGTGTTCATGCTTCCTCCGCGGATGCGCGCAGCTTCTCGGCCTGATTGGCCAGTGTGAGCGCATCGATGATCTCATCCAGATCGCCGTCGAGCACCTGATCGAGCTTATAGAGCGTCAGCCCGATGCGGTGATCCGTCACCCGCCCCTGCGGGAAATTGTAGGTGCGGATGCGCTCGTTGCGCATGCCGGTGCCGACCTGACTGCGCCGCTCGGCCGAGCGCGCGGCGTTTTGCCGGGCACTTTCCGCGGCGTACAGGCGCGAGGCCAGGATCTTCATCGCGCGATCTTTATTTTTATATTGGCTGCGCTCATCCTGACACTCGACGACCGTGCCGGTCGGCAGGTGCGTGATGCGGATGGCGCTTTCGGTCTTGTTGACATGCTGGCCGCCGGCGCCGGAGCTGCGGTAGGTGTCGATCTGCAGATCCTTCGGGTCGATATGCACCTCCACGGCGTCCATCTCCGGCAGCACGGCCACGGTGGCGGTACTGGTGTGGATGCGGCCGCCGGTCTCCGTCTCCGGCACGCGCTGGACGCGGTGCACCCCGCTTTCAAACTTCAGGCGGGAGTATGCCCCCTGCCCGCTGATGAGCAGGCTCGCCTCACGCACGCCGCCGAGCTCCGTCTCGTTGAGGTTCGCGATCTCGGTCTTCCACCCGTGCGCATCGGCGTACATGTTGTACATCCGATAAAGCGTATGCGCAAAGAGCGCCGATTCTTCTCCGCCGACGCCGGTGCGGATCTCCAGAATGACGTTGCGGTCGTCATTCGGGTCACGCGGCAGCAGCAGGACACGCAGCTGCTGCTCGAGCTCCGCGCAGCGGGCCGTGTCCTGCTCGATCTCCTCGCGCGCGATCTCGTGCAGCTCCGGGTCGCCCAGCAGCGCCTCCGCCTGCGCGATCTGCGCCTGACAGGCCGTATACGCCCGGTAGGCCTCCACGACCGGCTGCAGCTCGCGCTGCTCACGGCAGAGCTTTGTGAACACCGCAGGGTCGGAATAGTACGCGGGATCGGCCAGCTTGCTCTCAAGCTCGGCGTATCGGTTTTCAATTTGTCGCAGCTTTTCGAGCACAGCGCCGCCTCCCTTGTTGCGATATTCGCTCAATATATCAGTTTACCACAGCGGCGCAAAAATGTAAACAGGCCGCAGCACGTAAAAAGCGCCGGCCATAGGCCGGCGCTTCTCGCAAAAACAGAGAGGCTCATCAAAATGCAAAACAAAAGAAAATGTAGGTTAGGTAAAGAGGAGAGAGTCGAGAGAATATCGCAATAAGACAGATGGGTATCGTTTACACGATGCGGTTGACGAGTTCCTCCCCGTGGATCTGGCGGAGAATGTTCTGATAGCCGATGCTGAAGCAGCGAATGACGGTTTCGCGGGTCGCCGCGCCGAGGTGAGACGTGGTGATGACCTTCTCCATCTTCACGAGCGGATCGTTGGGATCGAGCGGCTCCTTCTCCCACGTATCGATGGCAGCACCCCAGATGGTGCCGTTCTGCAGCGCCTCGACCAGCGCCTTGTCGTCGATGACGGCACCGCGCGCCTCATTGACGATGATGGCGTTCGGCTTCATCATGGCAAGCTGCTCCTTGCCGATCATGCCGCGGGTCTGCTCGGTCAGCGGGCAGTGCAGGGACACGACATCGGACTCGCGCAGCAGCGTCTCGAGCGAAACATATTCGCAGTTGAGCTTCTTCTCCATTTCCTCGGGCATACGGTACGGATCGCTGTAGATCAGCTTGCAGTCCCAGCCCTGCAGACGCTGCATGACCATGCGGCCGATGGCGCCGCCGCCGACAATGCCGACCGTCTTGCCGCGCAGCTCATAGCTGTCGTGACGCCAGGTCCAGCTGTGCCACTCACCCTGTTTGCAGCGGCGGTCGATCATGCTCAGGCGGCGCATGCAGGCGAGCATGAGCGCAATGGTGAACTCCGCAGTCGTGGAGGCGTTCTCACCGGCGGAATTGCACACCGGGATGCCCTTTTCCTTGGCGTAGGCGATGTCCACGTGGTTATAGCCGGTCGCGGGAACATGGATGAGCTTCAGATCCTTGGCGCGGTCCATCTCCGGCTTGCCGATCTTGCAGATCGAGGCCAGGATGTAATCAGCGTCCTCAAAGTCGCCCTTTTTGCCGTTTTTCACGGGGTACAGGAAGCGGAGGTCCAGCTCCTTCGGGCAAAGTTCAGAAATCAGGGTCTCCATTCCCTCCGTCGGGAGTTTTTCACAATAAAGAACTACGTTCGACATAGGTTTTCCATTCCTTTCTTTCTGTTTCTGTTCTGTTTTCTTCTTTCGTTTAGGCACCGCGCCTGCTCAGGGCTTCATGGTGCCGGTGGCCAAAAACCGCTGGTGCCAGGACAGCGCCTGGGCCAGATCGTGCGGCGTCTGCTTTCCGGCCGCAACGTCGAGCGCGTGCTCGTAATATTCACGCAGCATGGGCCGGTAATCCGGGTGCGCACAGTTTTCAATGATGAGCTCGGCACGCTCGCGCGGCGTCTTCCAGCGCAGATCGGCGATGCCCTGCTCAGTGATGATGACCTGCACATCATGCTCGGTCTGGTCCACATGCGACACCATCGGCACGATGCAGGAGATGAGACCGCCCTTGGCAACGGACTCCGTCGCGAAGATGCACACACGTGCATTGCGCGCAAAGTCGCCGCTGCCGCCGATGCCGTTCATCATCTTGGTGCCCATGATGTGCGTAGAGTTGACGTTGCCGTAGATGTCCACTTCGATCGGGGTGTTGAGCGAGATCACGCCGAGGCGGCGCACCACCTCCGGATGATTCGTGATCTCCTGTGGACGCAGCAGAATCTTATCCTTGAAGAAATCGATGTTCTCATAGAAACGGCGGCGGTTTTCCTCGCCGAGTGCGATGGAGCTGGTGGACACAAAGTCAAACACGCCCTGCTCGATCAGGTTCAGCGCCGAATCCTGCATGACCTCGGTGTACATGCTCAGGCCATGGAAGCCGCTCGAGGCGAGGCAGCTGAGCACCGCGTTGCCGACGGAGCCGACACCCGACTGGATCGGGCCCGGATTCTCCGGCAGACGGCCGGCGGCGATCTCCTGCTTGAGGAATTTGACGACGTTCTCGCCGATGGTCCTGGTCGCCTCGGAATAGGGCTTGAACTTCTGCGGCTCGTCACGGCGGTCCGTGAGAACGATCGCCGCGATCTTCTCCGGCGGGCACGGGATGTACGGAGTGCCGACACGGTCGTCCGGCTTCGTGATCGGGATGATGCGCGCATGCGGCGGCAGGCCGATCTCGAAGATGTCGTGCATACCGACCAGGCCCTCCGGGAGCGTCTCATTGACCTCCACGATGACCTTATCGGCATTGCGCACAGCCGCATCCGCACTGCCGCCGGAAGCGGCCAGGTACAGGCCCTGCTCGCTCACCGCCGTACATTCTACCACAGCCACATCGATTTTGGGACCGGTATGTTGATTCATGTGCATGGGAAAATGCGAGATGTGCACATCACTGTAGCCGACCGTGCCGGCGTTGATGGCATTGCGCAGGTCCTTATGCGACTGGTGGGCGTAGCGCTTTTTGACCAGGCCGGCGCGCACCATTGCCCCGTCGATCTCGTCGCCGACGGCGGCGCCGACGCAGATGGTCAGGTCACGCGCGTGGCCGGAGCGCACCAGTGCCTCGGGAACGGCCTTCGGATAGCCGACGCTGGTAAAGCCGCTCACGCCAATGGTCATGCCGGTCTGGATAAATTGCGCCGCCTGGTCCGCGGACATGATTTTGCTTTTCAAGAGTTCCGGTACTCTTTCCATGGGTTCCTCCTGATAGTTGAATTCGTTGACGGCCGGCAGATCAGGCGAGATCCGCCTTGCCGTGCTCGTAGCCGAACTGCAGCGCCTTGAGGTTGAGATCGACCACCTTCGGGTTCATGACCGCGCGGATGGCGTTCTGCGCATTCTCAAGCGAGATGTCCGGATTGTGCGCCACAATATAGCCCATCATGACGATGTTCGTGCACACGACGCGGAAGTTTTCCTCAGCGTACTTCGTAGCCGGGAACAGGAAGACCTGCTTGGCCGGCGTGCCGGAAACGTCCTCCGCCGTGACAAACGTGCTGTCCACAAACAGGCGGGTATCGGGGTTGATGTCGCCCTTGAATTTATCAAAGCTGGGCTTGTTGAACGCAACGAATGAGTCGAGCTTATCGGCCTTGACGTAGTCGATGCGCTCGTCGGAAACGACGAGCTCCGCCTTGCAGGCGCCGCCGCGGGCAGCAGGGCCGTAGCTCTGCGTCTGCGCGACTTCATAGTTGTTCTGCACACCATAAGCGTTTGCCAGCAGCACCGCCAGGGAGATAACGCCCTGGCCGCCGGAACCGCCGAATCGAAAATCCTTACGCATGGTTCTGTCCTCCTCTTATTCCTTGGTGACCTCGATGCAGACATCGGGGCAGGTACGCTCGCACATCTTGCAGGCGATGCAGGCATCCGGGTTCTGGGCATACGGCATCAGGTAGCCGCCGCTGCTGCGCTGCTCACCGATGGCGAGCACGCCCTTTTTGCACGCGCGCACGCACAGTGCGCAGCCTTTGCACCATTTGCTGTCGATCGTGATCTTCATTTCTTCGCTGCCTCCTGTTTCTCTGCCTGCACGTCGCAGAGCTCTTCCTTGTGCGTGTCTTCATACAGCACGCCGAGCGTGATCTTGCCGTCCTCGGACACGCTCTCGCCGTTTTTGGCATTGCAGACCTGCGCTGCGTACCAGTCGTACATTTCGGTCGGGGTCTTGAAGTTGAAAATGTTGCGGCCGGCAGTCGTCGGGCACGGGCTGAGCACCTCAATGAACGAGAAGCCCTTGTGCTCCATAGCGCTGACGATGATGTGCTGGAGCTGCACGGGGTTGGTGACACTGGCTCTGGCATAGAACGTGGCACCGGCGCCGGTCACGAGCTTGTACATGTCAAACGGGTGCTCCTCATTGCCGAGCGGAGAGGTCTTGGTCGTGGCACCGTAGGGCGTGGTCGGGGCGCGCTGACCGCCGGTCATACCATAAATATAGTTGCTCATCATGATGACGGTCATGTCCACGTTGCGCTTGGCAGCGTGAATAAGATGGTTGCCGCCGATGCCGGCACAGTCGCCGTCGCCGGAGAACACGACAATGCGCTTATCCGGGTTGACCGCCTTCAGGCCCTCGGCCTGCGCGAGCGCTCTGCCATGCAGAGTGTGCAGGCAGTCGAACTTCAGGTACACCGGGCTCCAGGAGGAGCAGCCGATGCCGCTGACGAGCGCCATTTCATTTTCCTTTATGCCGAGTTCATCGATCGCGCGGATGAAGCTGTTGACTACGATGCCGTGGCCGCAGCCGGGGCAGAAGATGAACGGAAGTGCTTCCTGACGGATATATTTTTCTGCGATGCTGTTCATAATCACTTCACCTCAACAATCTGATTGTAAATCGCGGTCGGTGCCGGGAACACCCCGCCGATGGAGCTGAACGTCTCCACTTTGTCATAGCCGACGACGCGCTGCACTTCGCGGGCGTAGTCGCCGACGTTCATTTCCGCAACGATCACGCGCTTGGCGTTGGCGCAGGCGGCACGGATCTCTTTTTCCGGGACGGGCCAGATGGTATTGAGCTTGAGCAGGCCGACCTTGTGCTGCTCGTCGCGCGCGCGGCGAACGGCGGACAGAGCGCTGCGGCTGACGGAACCATAGGCCACGACCACGGTCTCGGCATCATCCAGGAAGAAGCCTTCCACGGATGTGATGTCGTCGATGTTGTCGAGGATCTTGTCGCAGTAACGGTGGATGGCGGCGGCGCAGACCTTCGGATCCGTGCCGGCGCGGATACCGCGCTCGTCATGCAGCTGGCCGTCGACGAGGACGTTGTGGCCCTCGAAGCAGCGGATACGCGGCGGGATCTTGTGCTCATCAGGCTGGAAATACGCAGTGCACTTGCCCTCGAACTTCTCGTCAAAGATCTCGACCTCGTCGGGGATGACGAGCTTCTCACGGGTATGGCCGACGGTCTCGTCGGAGAGTACGAACACCGGCACGCGATACTTATCCGCCAGGTTGAAGGCGCGGACCGTGAAGTCAAACGTCTCCTGCACGGACGACGGCGTGAGTGCGATGATCTCATAGTCGCCATGGCCGCCGTAGCGCGCCTGCATGACAGCGTCCTGCGCCGTGCAGGTCGGCTGGCCGGTCGCCGGGCCGCCGCGCATGACGTTTACGATGACCAGCGGCGTCTCGGAGACGATGGCGTAGCCAATGCCCTCCTGCATCAGGGTGAAGCCCGGACCGGACGTGGCCGTCATGGCACGCGCGCCGCCCCAGCTGGCGCCGATGACCGCATTGATGGAGGCGAGCTCGTCTTCCATCTGCATGAACACGCCGCCGGCGGCGAACATCTTGTCGGACAGATATTCGGGGATCTCCGTTGCCGGAGTGATCGGATAGCCTGCCATGAAGCGGCAGCCCGCTGCCAACGCACCGGCCGCACAGGCCTCGTTGCCCTGCATCAGCTTCGGGCCGCTGTTGCTTACTTTTTGCATACTCATAAGCCATAACCTCGTTTTCTCAAAAATTGAATGGTTTCCAGATAAAAAAATCCGGCAAAAGGCAGTCTGGCATCGAGCGCGAGCAGACTGTTTTTTGCCGGAAGCATATCTCTTATGCTGCGCGCGGAAACGCGCCGCCAAAATACGCCAAGCAGATATGAAATTGGTTCCACGCGGATGTTACCCAACATTGGTAAGCACACTGAACCCGGGCCAGAACGTGATAAGTGCCCAGCCGATGACGGATACCGCCAGCACCATGACGACAGTGAGCACGATGCCGCGCACAAACATGTACCGCGGGCTCAGGCCGTAACCGATCGGTATCGAACGGATCGACGTCGGCAGCGTGTAGGACAGGTTATAGGACACGGTCGCGACCCAGAGATACGGAATCACCGGCAGGGAGAGGCCCTTCGCGATTCCGATCACGATCGGGATCGTAACAGCGGCGCAGGCCGTGTTGTTGATCACGTCCGAGAGGACAACGTTGAGCGTCACAATGATCAGGACGAGCAGGAACGTATTGTGTACCGGGAACCGGGCGATCAGTCCGGCAAACACCTCCGACGCGCCGCTGCCGTTGACGAGCGCGCCGAGCGCGGTGCCGCCGGCAAAGAGGAAGAACATGCCCCACATCAGGTTCTGCTCCACGTGCTCCCACGTGATGATGGGCTTTTTCTCCTCGTCACGCAGGAAGAACATGAGCAGGCCGCCGATCAGAAACACGAAGCCGGGTTTGAGCCCCGGGAACTGCCGCTGATACAGCTGCCGCGTGAACGCCAGCAGCGCCGCTGCCGCAAACACGATCAGGGAGATGCGGCCTGCGCGGCTGAGTTTCGGCAGGCTTTTGCACAAATCACTGAAATATGTTTTCGAGCCCTCAAGCGTTTTCTTTTTGCAGGGCAGCAGCAGCAAATATACAAGTGTCAGCACCGTTACCGCCAGTGCGAACGGCCAAAGCGCCCGCACCCAGTCGGTGTACAAAAACTCCGCGCCCGTCAGCTCCTCGATATACGAGACCGTGATCAGGTTCATAGCGCCGCCGAGCGGCGTGAACATGCCGCCGTTATTGGCGCCCCAGACGACCGCCAGGAGCACGAGCTTCGCGGCACTGCTTTTTTCCACGTCGCCTTCGCCGACGAACTTGAGCATCGCCATCGCGATGGAACACAGCACGGCCGCGACCACCGTGTTCGGCAGTACAGCCGAAAGCACTGTCGAGATCAAAAACCAGATCACGACCTGCTGCCTGACGGAGGTGCCGACCAGCGCCAGACTGTGCGCGGCAATGCGCTTGTCCACGCCGGTGATCTCCCAGACCATGGTGATGATATCGGCGCCCGCCAGCAGGAACACCAGCTCCGCCGAATAACAGTTCGTAATGCTCGACATGTCGGTGAGGGCAAAGACCGCATTGATGACGACCGGCAAAAACGCCGTGATCGCCGGAGGTACGGGCATTGCCACCCACCAGACGCCCATCCACAGAACCGTTCCCAGAGCGAGCCGCACATTTTGTGTCAGGCCGCCATAGGGGATAAAACTGAGCGCAAAGAGCGCCGGGCCGAGAATCAGCCAGATTTTCTTTCGGTTCATAGGTCAGATCATAAACGAAAATTTACAGAATACCGATCACCGGGAACCAGACCTTCACGCTGAAGATCAGTCCGATAATGATGAGCAGTGCGATCGGGATCGCACCCTTGAGCTCCTGCGCCGTGCTGAAGCGGTTGGTCGAATAGAAGATCAGGTTCGGTGCACTGTTGAACGGCAGGAAGAATGCACCGGCGGAGATCGCCATAACGGTCAGCAGGCCCATCGTGTAGGGGTCAAAGCCAAGCGCGGAGGCCATCGTCATGCTCACGGGGACCATGACCGCTTCCATCGCGTTCATGCCGGCGAAGATGATGTGCAGCACGACCACGAAGCTCAGCCAGATGATGAGGAACGTGTTGATGTTCATCGCGGCAAACGCCGGATTGGTGGTAAAGATCGCATCGACCAGCCACTGGAAGCCACCGGTCTTGTTCACGCAGGTCGCCAGCGACATCGCAAAGCCGAGCTGCAGGAAAGCCGGCCAGGCAAACGTGCCATTGAGATCCTTGAACGTGCACACGCCAATGCCCGGGCAGAGCATCAGGAAGATGGTCACGAACACAATGTAGTCCGGAGCGATGTGGTGCCATTTGTTCGTGCAGAAAGCAATGAGCGTCAGCAGGAAGTAAAGGCCCGCCTTCTTCTCATTCTTGCTCATGGGGCCCATTTCTTTGAGCTTTTCCTTCGCGAACGTGATGTCGATCACGCGCTTCTCGCCCTTCTTGGAGCCGAAGAGCAGGTGGCACAGGATCGGGATCAGCAGCAGTGTGATGCCTGCGGGAATGAATGTTGCCTGCAACCAGCCCGTCCAGGAGATCTCCTGACCGGTGACCTCGGTCACGAGCGCCATGCCGATCGCATTGGCGCCGACGGCCGTGTAAAACAGCCAGGTGTTGGTGGTATTGGTAAAGAGGTTCGAGAGCATGATCGCCGCGTCACCCTTGTGCTCGCCGCGCTTGTAGCCCATGCCTTCGCAGATGTTGTCGCAGATCGGCGACATGACAGCGCCGCGCGCCGTGTTGGAGGGGATCATCAGCGACAGGACCGTGTTGGCGATCGAAGTCGCGTAGTTGGCCATGAGCTCCGTCTTGCCCATCTTTACGAGGATCCAGTAGGCAACACGTTCACCGAGGCCGGAAAACTTGATGGCAGAACCGATGAAGCCGGCCCACAGGCACAGCCACCAGCCGGAGCTGGAAAAGCCGGAGACCACGTTGGTCTTCATGCCAAAGAAAATTGCGAGGACGGCCGCAGCCAGAACGCCGATCAAATACTCCGGGATCGGCCGGACGATCCACATCAGGATCGCCCACACAAAAACGATCAGCACACCTTTGCCCTGTGCCTCAAGCCCCGTGAACGGTACCAGCGCCAGCAGCGCGCAGAGCACTGTCAGAACAGCCGCTACGATCAGGCGGTTTCTCTGTTGTTTTTTCACTTCTTACACTCCAATTCCTGTTCTCTTTCAGTTTCTTCTCGCGGCAAAACGCAATCAGGCGCCGGCTCCAGCTGTGCTGTCATTTTCTCCCACCGGATAAAAAAAGACCAACTACAATCTCTTGCAGTTGGTCTTGGAAAGTCGATTCCGTCTCGGGAGAGAGACGCTGACAATCAAACAACTCATATTTTATGTAATTGCGATTTGCTTCCTACGCATTCAAAGTAGCACATTCCTCAGTGAAAAACAAGACCTTGTAAAACTTTCAGATAAGTACACGAAATTTGCGCAAAAAAACTGTGCAATTCTCATAGAGTCATCGACCCGGCATCTCCCCTGCCGGCGCACTCCGCTCAGCTATGCGCGCGCAGATACGGCCCGTTTTTCTCCATGTACTCAATATAATTGCGGTGAATATCCCCGAATGCCTTGATGATGGATTTGGCCGCGGCGCCCTGATGGCGGTAGCCGATCTCCTCAACAATCTCATCATAATCACGTAGGATATTCTTTCCAACAAAATACTCCCTGCACATGCTCAGCGCCAGATTCGACAGAAACGTAACCGACACGTCTTCAATACATGCAGTCTCCAGATCGATCTTCAGTCCGAGCGTGATGCTTCCGTTTGTCGTCGTGGTCGGCAAGGCCGACGGCAGCTTGGCATAGCCGCAAAAATACGCAGTCTGATACTTCATTTCTTCTCCTTTCCCATTTTGTGCCTTTTCCAAGGGCGCATTCTCATTTCTCACGCTCAGCATAGCACGCTGCTCTACCGCCGTCAACTCGATTCCGCAGGTAAAAAACGGAGACAGCCGATCAGCCGTCTCCGTTTTTCTCGATTCATAAATGCATACCAAGCGGGATAATTCTCGTGTTTATCCACGCGGGATGATCGCCTGCGCCGCGTTCTCAAGCGTACCCAGGTCGAGCACGTTCACCTGGTCGGAGCCAACGACATAAAAGTAGTCGCCGATGTACAGGCCGCGGTTGTTCTCGTCCCACTGCGAGACCGGGATTTCCTTGCGCAGCGTGAAGCCGTCGTCCGCCGAATAGCCGTAGACAAGGTAGCTGTTCTCGGCCGGGAAAGCGATGAGATTTTTGCCGCTGTCGACCAGGATGGCCTTGTGGTTATACAGCGCCTCGCTGTAGTCGGCATCAATGGTCTGTGTGTGCAGATCGTGCAGCTTGGCCGGATCGGACGTGTCGATCATGACGAGCTTCATGCCGTCCACGGTCGTACCGTCGACGGCCTGCGTCTCCATGCCGAGACCGAAAAGCAGCCCGTCCGACCAGACATGCAGATAGTCCGAATAGCCGCTGAGCTTGAGCTCGCCGACGACCTTCGGGTTCACCGGGTCGGTCAGATCGACCGCAAAGACCGGATCCGTCTGGCGGTAGGTGCACAGATAGCCGTAATCCCCGTCAAAGCGCGCGGAGAACACCGTCTCCCCTTCCGCAAGTCCGGCCACGCTGCCGACGGTGTTCAGGTCACTGTCGAGTACGTAGACATCGTTGCGCGTCTGCGTGGCATCGTCATTTGTTTTCGTGTTTTCAAAGTCGTGCTTTTCATCGCGGTAGATGCTGTAGGCATACGTCTGTTCGGTCGTGGCCATACGCAGATAACCATCCCGCTCGTCAAGCGAGAACTGGTTGTTGAGCGCGCCGGCCACAGCGCCGTTGGCGGCGAAGGCAAGCTTGCCGTCCGCGATCGCAAAGCGGTTAACCACCGTGTTGACGCTCGAGGTATAGTCTGTGACCGTGTAGCTGCCGTCTTTATAGCTCTTGCCCGCGCCGTCGTCGTAAACGCTCGTGCACAGGTAGAGATTCTCTGCCGTCATATACACCGTTTCCCCGCCGCCGAGCACGGACTGGCTGGAGAGACGGGTGCCGGAAGCGATGTCGTACGACGCTGCGACCGCATAGGTCATGGAATTGTTATACGGCATGAGGCCGATGCTGCCGCACGGCACGACCGACGCCGTGTCCCCATCGTACAGCCGGGGCGCGAATGTGGCCTCGTCGCCCTTCTCGGGCGCATCGGGATAATACGACGTGCACAGGTAGAGCACGCCGCCGACCATGCGCGAGGCGATCTCATAACCGTCCTGCCCGAATGACTGGACCAGCGTCGGGGCCGCCGGATCGGAAACGTCATAAATATCGACCGTGACGTAGTTGCTGCCGCTGCCCGCAATCCCGTCAGAGGAAGCATCGCCGCCCGTCCAGTCGGTATAGGACGAGAGAACGACCGCACGGCCATCTGCGAGATACAGCTCCAGCGGCAGCTTTTCCTGCGTGTGCGCCCGGCCGTCCTCGGTCGTCGTCTGCTCCCAGTCCTGCCCGACGAACACGTTGGACACGTCTGCAACGTCCGTGCCGTCCGCCTGCATGACGATCAGCTCGCTGCCGCGCAGGATGTAGATATACGTGCCGTCGGTCTTGACGATGTCGCCCTCGTCGACGCCCGCGACCTGCACGTTCGTGCCGGAATAGAACGTACCCTCGCCGTCGCCCTTGCCGCCGGTCTCCGGGTCGCCGGAGGTACCGTCGGACATGTTGAGCGACTTGCTGCGGTCAGCGATCGCTTTCTGCGCATCGGTCAGCGCGGAATAGACCTCACTGTAGCTCTTGGCAAAGGTCAGGCCGCCGGCCGTCACCGTCTTGCCGGTCTGGCCGCCGGTTCCGCAGGCAGTCAGCAGCGCGAGCGACAGGCACAGCACCAGAAATCCCGAAAGAAACTTTTTCATAGTACACCTCTATGGTTCGATGGTTTTCAACTACATTGTACAGGATTGGACGCGCACGGTCAAGAAATGTTCCGAAAAAACGGAAGGACACCCGCAGGCATCCTCCCGTCTGATTGCATATGCAGTTATGCGCCGAGGTACGCCGCGCGCACCGCATCATTGGTCAGCAGCGCCTCACCGCTGCCGGTGAGCGTGATGCGGCCGGTCTCGAGCACGTAGCCGACATCGGCGATCTTGAGGGCCATGTTCGCGTTCTGCTCAATGAGCAGGATGGTCACGCCCTGCTTGTTGATCTCCTGAATGATAGAGAAGATATCGCGCACGACCAGCGGTGCAAGGCCGAGCGAGGGCTCATCCATCATGAGCAGCTTCGGGCGGCTCATGAGCGCACGGCCGACCGCGAGCATCTGCTGCTCGCCGCCGGAGAGCGTGCCGCCGGCCTGCCAGCTGCGCTCTTTCAGGCGCGGAAACAGGCTGTATACCCACTCGAGATCCTCCGACAGATCGTCCTTGCGCAGGTAGGCGCCGATCTTGAGGTTTTCCAGCACGGTCATGTCCGGGAAAATGCGCCGTCCCTCCGGCACGAGCGTCACACCCTGTGTCACGATCTGGGTCGGAGCCTTACCGGTGATGTCCTCGCCACGGAACGTGATCTTGCCGCCGCTCGGCTTAACGAGGCCGGAGATCGTGCGCAGCGTGGAGCTCTTGCCCGCGCCGTTGGAGCCGATCAGCGTGACGATCTGGCCCTCCTGCACATCGAACGAAATGCCCTTGACGGCCTCAATGCCGCCGTAGTTCACCTGCAGGTCTTCAATTTTCAGAATCGTTTCACTCATCTTCCACAACCCCCAGATAGGCGTCAATGACGTGCTGATTGTTCTGGATCTCCTGCGGGATACCCTCGGCGATCTTGCTGCCGAAGTCGATGACGTAAATGTAATCGGAGATCCGCATGACCAGATCCATATGGTGCTCGATCAGAAAGATCGTCAGGCCGTATTTATCGCGCAGCTCGTGGATGAACGCCGCGAGCTCGAGTGTCTCCTGCGGGTTCATGCCAGCCGCCGGCTCATCGAGCAGCAGCAGCTTCGGATCCGTCGCCAGCGCGCGGGCGATCTCCAGCCGGCGCTGGATGCCGTAAGGCAGGCTCGTCGCGATATCGTCCTTATATTTCTCCAGCCCCTGCTCCACGAGCAGGGCCATGGTCTCGTCGCGCATGCGCTTTTCTTCCTTGGCGTTGCCGCGGAAGGTCGCGGAAAACACGTTCTGCTTGGCGCGCATATGCTTTGCCACGAGCACGTTTTCAAACACCGTCATGCTCTTCCACAGGCGGATGTTCTGGAACGTGCGGGCGATGCCGAGCTTCGTGATCCTGTCCGGCGTCGGCGAGACGATCTTGCCTGTCCCGGCCAGCGGGTCGCGCGCGAGCATCTGCTCTTGCGTCTCCTCTTCCGGATGATACTCCGCCGTGTAAAGCAGCGGATTTTCGCCCTTATAGAGCTTTTTCATCTTGCCGCTCGGATGGTTGCGGACCATCGGCTCGTCGAGGAATTTGACGAGACCGTTCGTCGGCTCATACACGCCGGTGATGCAGTTGAAGGCCGTGGTCTTGCCGGCACCGTTCGGGCCGATGAGCGCCACGATCTGCCCCTCGGGGATATGCAGCGACAGGTTGTTGACCGCCACGACGCCGCCGAACTGCATCGTGATATTTTCCACGCTGAGGATGTCTTTACTCATCTGCTTTGCCCTCCTCAACTACGTTCTTTTTTGCCTTTTTCGCTCGCTTGCGGAACAGATCCGGCAGTTCGCGCTCACCCATGATGCCCTTGCGGAAGAAGAGCACAACGATCATGATGATGACCGAGAACACGACCATACGGAAGCCGTTGCGCAGCAGCGGCACCTTGAACGCGCCGATGTATGCCTCGTTGTCGAGGAAGCGCAGCCACCATTCGGAACAGGCGATGTACAGGAAGGAGGCAATGCAGCTGCCGGAGACAGAGCCGATGCCGCCGATGACGACGATGAGCAGAATCTCATAGGTCATGGCTGAGGTGAACACCTTGGCCTGCACGGTCGTTGCGAACATCGCAAAGAGCGCGCCCGACACGCCCGCAAAGAACGAGCTGATGACAAACGACAGGCTCTTATGCTTGGCGAGATTCACGCCCATGGCCTCCGCCGCGATCTCATCGTCACGAATGGCCTTGAAGACGCGGCCATAGGACGAGTTGATGAGCAGGACAATAAGGAAAATGCAGATACCGGCTAGCAAAATCGGCACGACCGCGCTCAGGCGGAAAAGGACCTTGCCGGAAGCATTCGTAATGTTGAAATCCGCAAACGTCGGATAGCCCTTGAGGATGTTGGCGCCGTTGGTGACCTTGCCGAGCGTCTGCCACTGGAAAATGGCGCGCAGGATCTCGGCAAAGCCGAGCGTCGCAATGGCCAGATAATCGCTCTTGAGGCGCAGGACCGGCAGACCGATCAGATACGCGAAGAACGCGGCGACCAGACCCGCGAAAATAATAGCCACTATCACGCCGAGCACCAGACTCACGCCGCCGCCGAAACCGGTGGCGCCGAACAGATGCTGGAACATCTCCTGAAAGGAGAAGTGGACGCTCGAACCCTCGAAGAGGTAATACACGCTGTCACGCGCAGCGTCCGGGATCATGAAGATCGCGTAGGCATACGCGCCGAGGAGCATGAAGCCCGCCTGACCGAGCGAGAACAGGCCGGTAAAGCCGTTGAGCAGGTTCATGGACACGGCGACGAGCGAGTACACCGCACCCTTTTTAATGACCGTAAAAAGCAGGGAGCCGGGAGACATCACATTCTCCAGCACCATCGTCACGAGCGTGAGCACGAGCACGATAGCAAAGGTGATCAGATTGCCGCGGCGCGCTTCTTTGTCTTTCGCTTTCAGCACAGTGATCCCCCCTCTCAGACTTTGTCCGTGGCCTTTTCACCGAACAGGCCGGTGGGCTTGACCACAAGGACAACGATCAGCAGTGCGAACGTGAACGCATCGGAGAACACCGTCATGCTGGTGCCCTTGATGAGCGTTTCGCAGATACCGATGATGAACGCGCCGATCACGGCGCCGGGGATCGAGCCGATGCCGCCGAACACCGCAGCGACAAACGCCTTCAGACCGGGCATGGCGCCGGAGGTGGGGATAACGGTCGGGTAGTTCGTGAAGTACAGCAGCGAGCCGACAGCCGCCAGAAACGAGCCGATGATAAACGTTACGGAGATGACCTTGTTGATCTGGATGCCCATGAGCTGACTGGTCTCGAAGTCCTTCGCGACCGCGCGCATGGCCATGCCGATCTTTGTGTGGTTGATGAGCCACTGCAGCAGCAGTACGAGCACGATCACGAGCACAGGCGTGATGACCGTGACCCAGTGCGTGGACGCGCCGAGGATCGTGACCGTGCCGGACACGAACGGCAGCGACGGATACGTCTGCGGCTGGCCGCCGGTGGCATATAGTGCCACGTTCTGCAGCAGATAGCTCACGCCGATGGCCGAGATCATGACCGACATGCGCGGCGCGCTGCGAAGCGGCTTATAGGCCGCGCGCTCGATGACGAAGCCGAGCAGCACCGTCAGCACGAGCATGAGCGGAATGGACACGTACACCGGCAGGGACGCGCACATGAAGACCATCATGAGGCCTGCACACATGAACACGTCGCCGTGGGCGAAGTTAATGAGACGCAGGATGCCATAGACCATCGTATAACCGATGGCGATCAGGGCATACTGGCCGCCCAGCGAAACGCCGGATAAAATTTGTGCGACTAGAAATTCCATCTGTTTCCCTCTCTATCGTTTGCAAATGCGGACATTCAGCCGCCGCGAAAACCGTGGAGCTTCCGCGGCTTTCGCAGCGGCTCAAAATCCCAAAGGGGGAGCCGAAGCTCCCCCCGGATTCTTGATCTCAGACCGATTCAGAAGCTCAGGAAGCCTTCTGCTGTGTCACAAACTTCCACGCATTGGCAGCCGAGTCGATGGTCTTGATATAAGCGGTGTCGCGGATCGCGTCGCCCGTCTCGTCGAAGGCGATGTGGCCGGACACGCCGTCATAGGTCACGCCGGGCAGCGCTTCCATGACCTTGGCCGGATCGGTGGAGCCGGCAGCCTTCAGCGCCTCAAGTGCAACATAGTAAACGTCATAGCCCATGGCCGTCACAGCAGAGATGGTGTCGTCGCCGCCGTTGGTGGTCTTGGCATCGGCATTGCCGTTGATATAGGCCTTGATGCCGTCATCAAAAGTCTTGTTGCCGCCTTCTGCGTAGAAGGTGGAGACAAACGCCTGAACGCTCGTGCCCTTGGCAGCCTGCAGGACCATGTTGTCATCCCACGTGTCGGAGCCAAGGAACGGGATGCCAACGTTCAGGGAAGCCGCCTGAGAGACGAGCTGCGTGGAGTACGCGATCGACACGGGCGCGAAGATAACGTCGCAGCCCTGATCCTTCGCCTTGTTCAGGTAGGAGCTGAAGTCGGAGTTGTCCTTCGGGAAGGAGTCGGTGACGACCGTGCCGCCGGCCTTCTCAAACGCCTGCTTGAAGAAGGTGACCAGGCCCTGGTCATACTCGTTGCCGTTCTCGCCGAGGCAGTAGGCCTTCTTGGCCTTGAGCTCGGAAGAAGCATAGTTGGCAAGGACGGTGCCCTGGAACGGATCCAGGAAGCAGATGCGGAAGTAGTGGCTGTTGCCCGCCGTGACGTTCGGGTTCGTGCAGGTCACGCCCACGGCCGGGATACCGGCCTGCTTGAACGTGTCAGACGCGGCGATGGACACACCGGAGCCGTAGGAGCCGAGCACGATGGAGACCTTCTCATTGACGAGCTTGGAAGCCGCCGAGACAGCCTTCGCGGAGTCGGAGCCGTTGTCGGAGTAGACGAGCTCGACCTTGTAGGTCTCGCCGCCGATCTCGACGGTCGGGGTCTCCTGGTTGGCATACTGCATGCCGAGCATTTCCTTCTTGCCGCCGGCGCCGGAGTCGCCGCTGGCGGGCTCGAACACGCCGATCTTAACGACCTTCTCGCCGTTGTCGGCCGTGCCCTTGTCGCCGCCGCAGGCGCACAGCGCGAACACCATGACCAGAGCGAGCAGCAGAGCAATCGCTTTTTTCATTGTATTTCCTCCAATCATTTCTTCTCCGGACGGTGTCCGCATTGCGTGGACATTTGTCCTTCAAATGAATATGACGGCATTATACTATCTTTTTGCAAAGAATGCAATATCAATTTCACAAAATATTCATATTAAAATTTCGAATACCTTGCACACAATCACAGTCACAGCACAAACGGGCTCGCGCGCCAGTCGCCGCCGCAGCGGCGCTCCTCTCTGGCAGGGCAGCCGAGCACGTAGAGATCGTGCGCATCCGCCGTCAGGGCAAAAATCTCTCCGGCCTCGCCCGGCAGGCTCCGTCCGGCGGCCGGCTTCGTGATAACCGGCACCGAGGTGCGCGCATCGATCGCGCGCAGCAGCTCTCTGCCCTGCGCGCCGATGGCCAGCACACGTGCATACGGCGGCGTGCCTGTGTCCATGCCGGCGGTAACGCCGAGGGCCGCGCACATCGTCATGCGCCGGATGCGCGAGAGCGCATAGCGCTTGGATTTCGCCGCCGCCAGCACACCGTCGAGCGTCGGCGCCTCGTGTGCGGCGCGGTACAGGCTGTTGCCCAGCCCCTCGGATGCGCCGGGCAGCGTGTTGTATGCCGCCTGCGGCAGCATGCGCAGGCGCGAGAGCAGCGCGCTCTCCAGTGCATCCGGCAGTACCGGACCGCGGCCAAGTGTTTTTTCCTGTGCGCTGATCTCCGCCGCCGCTTTCGGCAGAAAGGCGGACACGTTCTCCCCTGCGCCGATGCGCGTGCGCAGCTCACTCGCCGAGCGCACGTTTCCCTCCGCCGGACGGTCGTGCTGCGCGCCGGTGCGCAGGATCGTCAGCGGATGCAGATCGAGCCGCTGGTCAAAGATCGCCTTGAGATACTCCACGGCAAGAATATTGTTCGGCGCCTGCAGCAGCTCCGCCAGCGCGCCCACGCGCCGCGCGGCTGCCCGCTGCCGTGCCGCCGCAAACGGGATGCCGGCCTGCAGCTCGGCGCGCAAGTCCTCGCCCAGCAGCGGATCGAGCAGCGCCTCGGCCACCCGCTGCAGCGGCTCCAGCTCACCGCACTCGCTGCCGAAGCTCAGATGCGTCACCACGCCGAGGCCGCCCAGCAGTCCCACAGCACCGCGGGCAAACCCCTCCGCCGACGACAGCGCCCATGGCAGCGGCAGCTCCAGCACCAGATCCGCCCCGCAGCGCGCGGCGGCCTCCGCACGCGCAAACTTGGAATACACCGCCGGACTGCCGCGCTGCACAAAGTCGCCCGACATGACGCACACGACCGGGCAATCCGCCCCCAGGCGCGCGCGCGTTTGCTCGATGAGCCGTGCATGACCGTTGTGAAACGGGTTATACTCTGCAACAATGCCGATAACATTGCCCATTTTTGCACCTTCTTTCGAAAAATACTTGCGTTTTCCAACGAAATGATTACAATAAGAGTGTTATGGCATCATAATACTGTGGTTTTGCGAAAATTACAATATTTTATATGAGAAAGGAATCTGACTATGAAAATTCTTGTCATCAATGCCGGCAGCTCTTCCCTGAAGTATCAGCTGATCGACATGGAGACCGAACACGTTCTGGCCAAGGGTCTGTGCGAGCGCATCGGCATCGACGGCCACCTCAAGCACACCCCGCTCATCGGCGGCAAGCCGGTCTTTGACGAAGGCCTGCCGATGCCCACCCACTCCGAAGCCATCGCTGCGGTCATTGACAAGCTGACCAGCGCCGAATACGGTGTGGTCACCTCCATGAAGGAGATCGACGCCGTCGGCCACCGTGTCGTCCACGGCGGCGAGAAGTTCGCCTGCTCCGTCAAGATCGACGACGCCGTCATGGCCGCGCTCGAGGAGTGCACGCCGTTCGCCCCGCTGCACAACCCCGCCAACATCACCGGCATCAACGCCTGCCGCGCCGTCATGGGCGATGACGTGCCGATGGTCGCCGTGTTCGACACCGCGTTCCACCAGACCATGCCCGGCAAGGCCTATATGTACGCCATTCCTTATGAATATTACCAGAACGACGGCATCCGCCGCTACGGCTTCCACGGCACGAGCCACCGCTACGTGTCCGCCCGCTGCGCCGAGCTCATGGGCAAGCCCATCGAAGAGCTCAAGCTTATCTCCTGCCACATGGGCAACGGCAGCTCCATCTGCGCAATCGACGGTGGCAAGTGCGTCGATACGTCCATGGGCTTCACCCCGCTGGTCGGCCTGCCGATGGGCACTCGCTGCGGCGATCTCGACGCCGGCGTGATCCAGTTCATCATGAACAAGTACGGCATCAGCATCGACGAGATGCTCAACATCCTCAACAAGAAGTCCGGCGTGCTCGGCGTCTCCGGCGTCAGCTCTGACTTCCGCGATCTCGACGCCGCCGCTGCCGAGGGCAACGACCGCGCACAGCTCGCGCTCGACATGTTCCACTACTGGGTCGCCAAGGTTGCCGGCTCCTACGTCGCGGCCATGAACGGCGTCGATGCTATCATCTTCACCGCCGGTGTCGGTGAGAACAGCAAGTCCTCCCGCGCCGCCATCGCCGAGTACTTCGGCTACCTGGGCGTGAAGATCGACCCGGTCGCCAACAGCAAGCGCGGCGAAGACATCATGATCTCCACACCCGACTCCAAGGTCAAGGTATTCGTCATCCCGACGAACGAGGAGCTCGTCATCGCCCGCGACACGAAGGCCATCTGCGGCTGAGTTTCCCGGAGCACAAAACCACGGCGCTAAATCAGCGCCGTGGTTTTTCTCGTCCAAAACGGGTCATACTGAAATTGTATAATGTGGCTTCCTGTATGTTTCCGAGAAAAACTTCGCCATGTCCCGGGAAAAACCGTTGACAAAACCTGTCCGGAATGATAAACTGTCAAGGCCGCATTGAGTGGGTACCAAGCGGAGGCATGCCTCCCGCCCACAAGAGCGAGACTCTACAGAGAGGCAGGTGCAACGAGTTTGAAGCACGCTATCATCGTTACCGGCGGTAAGCAGTACCGCGTGGCCGAGGGCGACGTCATCTTCGTCGAGAAGCTGGATGTCGAGGCCGGCGAAGCTGTGAAGTTTGACCGCGTTCTGGCTGTCATCGACGAGGACAAGGCTGTTTTCGGCACCCCCGTGGTGGAAAACGCCGTCGTTTCCGGCAATGTCGTCAAAAACGGCAAGAGCAAGAAGATCCGCGTCTACAAGATGAAGCCGAAAAAAGGCTATCGCAGAACACAGGGCCACAGACAGCCCTACACCAAGGTCGAGATCACGAAGATCGAGGCCTGATTTCCGCAACTGATTTTGACACATGGAGGTGTAATTCGAAATGGCACATAAAAAAGGCATGGGTTCCACCAAGAACGGCCGCGACAGTGAGTCGAAGCGCCTTGGCCCCAAGAGAGCCGACGGTCAGTTCGTTCTGGCCGGCAACATCCTCGTCAGACAGCGCGGAACGAAGATCCACCCCGGCATCAACGTCGGCAAGGGTAAGGACGACACGCTCTTCGCCCTCGTGGACGGCGTCGTGAAGTTTGAGCGCAAGGACAAGGATCGCAAGCAGGTCTCTGTTTACGAAGAGATCGCACAGTAATCGCAAACGGGGTGGGCATCGCGCCTGCCCCGTTTTTCTATCCCCCGCCGGGCTGCCCGGCAACGAAAGTGAGGAATGACCATGGCTTCGCCATTTGTTGATAAAGTGACCATCACCGTGCGCGCGGGCGACGGCGGCAACGGCGCGGTGACCTTCCACCGTGAGAAATACGTGGCTGCCGGCGGCCCGGACGGCGGCGACGGCGGGCGCGGCGGTGACATTATCTTTGAAGTAGACGACAACATGTCCACACTCATGGATTTTCGCTATAAGCGCAAATATGTAGCCGCCAACGGCGCCGACGGTCAGGGTAAGCGCTGCTCCGGCCGCGTGGGCCAGAGCCTGCACATCCGCGTGCCGCGCGGCACCCTGCTGCGCGACGCGGACAGCGGCGCGATCATGCACGACATGTCCTCAGGTGAGCCGTTTGTGGCCGCGCGCGGCGGGCGCGGTGGCTGGGGCAACCAGCACTTTGCCACGCCGACGCGGCAGGTGCCCCGCTTTGCCAAGCCCGGCCTGCCGGGCGAGAGCCACACGATCCTGCTCGAGCTGAAACTGCTGGCGGACGTGGGTCTCGTCGGCTTCCCGAACGTGGGCAAGAGCACACTGCTGTCCGTGGTGTCGAAGGCGCACCCGAAGATCGCAAACTACCACTTCACGACCCTCTTCCCCAACCTGGGCGTCGTGTACGTGTCGGAGGGTTCGTCGTTCGTCATGGCGGACATCCCGGGCATCATCGAGGGCGCGAGCGACGGCGCCGGCCTCGGCCACGATTTTCTGCGCCACATCGACCGCTGCCGCCTGCTGGTGCATCTGGTGGACGTCTCCGGCAGCGAAGGGCGCGACCCGGTCGAGGACTTTGAGGCCATCAATGCCGAGCTGCGCGCCTACAGCGACGTGCTGGCATCGCGTATGCAGATCGTCGCCGCCAACAAGTGCGACCTGCTCGGCGATGACCGCACGAATATTGACCGTCTGCGCGCGCACGTCGAGGCGCAGGGCTACGAATTCTTTGAAATGAGCGCCGCCGCCCACACCGGCACGCGCGAGCTCATCCAGGCGTGCGCGGCCAAACTCGCCGAGATCCCGCCGGTGCCGCCGTACGAGGCCGACTATGTTCCGCCCGAACCGGAAGTCGGCACGAGCGACGAGCTGCAGATCCGCCACTTTGACGATCTCTGGGTCGTCGAGGGGCCGTGGCTGCAGCGGCTCATGGGCACGATCAACTTCGGTGACTACGAGTCGCGCATGTACTTTGACCGTGTGCTGCGCCAGTCCGGCCTGTTTGACCGGCTCGAGGCCATGGGCATCGAGGAAGGCGACACGGTGAGCATTTACGATCTCGATTTTGAGTTCCGGTTCTGACCCAATGCCCCAAACAAATATCCCCGCTGGACGCAGACTGCGTCCGGCGGGGATTTCTTTATTCTTTATTCGATTGCTTCCGGCTTTTGCTCCGGTTCGCTTTCCGCCTTCGGCTCCTCCGGCAGGACCACCGGCACGAACTGCTTGGCGATCTTGTTGTTGCCGGACTTGACGCTGAAGTAGCCGATGACGCTGAACGTGAGCGCACCGACAAAGTTGACAAACAGATCCTGCATCGTGTCATACAGGCCGACATCCAGATAACCGCCGAGACCGAGCGACTTGCCGTTCACAGCCACGTCCGTGATATTATCCACCAAAATAGGAATATTGTTGTTCGTCGGATCGAGCGTCACGGAGGCGAAGGAGTGGATGATCGTGTCCTTCTGCATGTCCATGTGGAAGAGGTAGTCCATTGAGAACTCGAAAAACTCCCACAACACACCGACCGTCATGGAAAAGCAGAACGCCACCAGCGCCAGAAACACCGGCGAGAGCTTGAAATGCTGCGGTTTGTTGCGGTTGAGCAGGTCCACCATGGCGAAACCGAACGCCGCGCTGATAAAGCCCGTCGTCGTGTGCAGCATGGAGTCCCAATGCGGGTAGGTGATAAAATAGCTCTTGAGCTCGCCGAGGATCTCGGCGGCGAAAATGAAGATTAGGATAATGATCTCCAGCGTGCTCGGCAGCTCGATGCGGAAGTTGCGCTCCACGAATCGCGGCAGCATGAACAGAATCAGCACCAGCACGCATACGAACGTGCTCTCATAGTTTTTATGGATGATCGTCATGACCATAACGCCGATCACGATCAGGCGCAGGATCCAGTAGACGGCCACGACCGCCGGCTTCGGTTTGTACTTCTGGTTTTCCTGCTCAATCTTTTTCAGAATCTTCGGGTCGCTCATATTTATCCTCGCTTATCCATTTCTCTGTTCGGTTTCTCTCAGGCGGCAGCCGACGGCTGACGCCGGTCCACAGCCCGGCGTGCCGCTACGTAAATGATCAGATACAGCACCAGCGACAGCGCAAGCGCCGCAAACACATCCAGAATGGAGTGCTGCTTGACGAACACCGTAGCCGCGCAGATTGCGACGGCAATGATGACTGCCGGGATGCGCACCTTTTTTAAATACTTGCTGTCAAACGTCACAGCCAGAACAGCCATGCAGCCGACCACGTGCATACTTGGCAGTACGTTCGTCGGCGTGTCAGCCGAATAGATCGCGTTGACCAGCCAACCGCACAGCGTGCTCGTATCCACATCCGACGGACGCAGCAGCTGGCAGTTCGGCCAGATCATGCAGATTGTCAGCGAGATGGAAAAGCCCGCGATGATGAACGCCGCATAGCGAATAAACGCACGGCGATCGTCCTTGAGCAGCGTCACAACGACAGGAATGATCAAAAACGGGTACCAGAGCACATACGCCAGAATGAATCCCGGCAAAAACGGGATTTTGTCGTCCAGCGGCAGATACGAAACGAAGCACCCCGCCGTCGAGGGCACCATGCGCTCGACCAGCGCAAACCAGATCAGATAAATGGGCAAATACAACACCAGCAGCACATATTTGTGTTCCTGAATATATTTCTTCATAAAACTGTCTCCTTGTATATGAAAGCGCGAAAAAGCGCTTACCTGTTCGCTCAGGTGTCTGCCTCGATCTTCGTGATGCGGCCCAGCAGCCGGATCAACTCGCGGGAATCCTGTTCGCCCAGCTGCTTGAGAACATGCTGAACGTGCGCACACAGCGCCGCATGCATCTGCTCCGCCGTCCGGCGGCCGAGCTCTGTCAGCTGCACGACAACGCGGCGCCGGTCATGACTGTCGGCGCAGCGGCGCAGCATTCCCTTTTCCTCGAGCGCTCGCAGCATCGCCGCCGTGCGCGGCGCGCTCACGCCCAGAACCTCACGCAGTGCACCCGGCGTGCTGCAGCCGTTTTGCGCGCTGAGATAGTCCAACAGAAAATTCTCGCCCTTAAGCGGCTCCTGCACACTCTGCGGGATGCAGGAACGGTTCAGAGAAGTGACCGCAAGCAGCATTTGCTCGGTCAGTTGCTGCAGTTCCATGATGCCGCCTCCTTTTTGTTAACCCCGTTAATCAGCATTTCGTAATGTTAACACTCCGCCCGGCGATTGTCAAACCTAATTTATGGGATTTCTGCGCTTTTGATCCGATGCTTTTTTTCACTCGCTGCACCACTGCAGGACACATGGCGCCGCTCTGTGAAAAAAATGCGCAAGCGGGAAAAAAAATCGGCACATTTGCAAAATAATGCAACATTTTCCGCGTCTCATGCATTATAATTGTTGACGAGTGATTATCAATGTGTTATTTTATGAATAGACTGTAAACAATGCAATTGTCACCCACAGCAACCGTTCCCCCCGCACCCCCGCGCGATCTCTTTTTATCGATCACAAGCTAATGCGAAAGGCGGATGTAATCAACATGAAAAAAGCAACTCATCGCAAGCAGGCACTCATGATTGCCATCTTCTTGCTGGCATTCACGCTGTCGCTGTTTTCGTTCGGCACGACCCCGGCGGCGGCCGGCGACGTGGCGGGCGTGAGCACGCACCTGTTTTTGACAGTCTTGCGTGACTATGACCACGATGCGGCCTTCTCCGTGACCTACACGGACGCGCTCGGCACGCACACGAAGCCCTATCATGCCGGCATGGAAGTGACGGCGTGGTCCCCCGTGACCATCACCTGCACCAACCACCATGTCTACGACTGGAGCATTGATGCCGATGTTCAGGAGGCCACCATCGTCGGCGTCGGCGGGATCACCTACCCCGGCGGCACGGGCATCCATGTCAAGGGCACGAATACCATCAAGGCGTTTGCCACGAACTTCGGTCTGCACTACATCAATATCTGTCTCTTATACACATCTCCGAGCCCACGAGACATCTCAGGATCTC
>ENA-OYYV01000190-OYYV01000190.1-human-gut-metagenome-genome-assembly--contig:-NODE-190-length-37499-cov-5.970463_pt1 | contig 37499 bp, 27 predicted proteins | sample MGYA00244069_ERZ653462 | MGnify/ENA primary metagenome ERZ653462 (study PRJEB26926, sample SAMN06165170) | human gut metagenome | biome: ENVO:00009003; feature: ENVO:2100002; material: ENVO:00002003...
ACGAGATCCTGAGATGTCTCGTGGGCTCGGAGATGTGTATAAGAGACAGTTCCTGCTTTGAGCTGGTCTCCGGCGGCTACAGCGCCGTCATCGACCCGTTTCAGGACACCAGCGTCGGCACGGCCTATCCCCACGTGCGGCTGACGGCGGACGCCGTCTATATCAGCCACGAGGACCGCGACCACAACTTCCGGGAAGGCGTCACGCTGCGCAGCAACGGCAAGACAAACCCGTTTGCCGTCACGGAGCTCGAGACGTACCACGACATCATGCGCGGCCGTCTGCGCGGCATGAACACAGTGCGTATCTTCGCCGCCGAGGGCATGCGCGTGGCGCACTTGGGCGACCTGGGCGCGAAGCCCACGCCCGAGCAGATGCAGCAGCTGCAGGGGCTCGACGCGATGATGATCCCCGTCGGCGGCATCTACACGATCGAGCCGGACACTGCCTATTACCTCTGCGAGCAACTGCAGCCGCGCGTCATCATCCCGATGCACTTTCAGGCGCCCGGCCACAGCAACCACCGTCTGCGCGCACCGGAGGACTTCACCGGCATTTTTGAGGGCAACGGCGCAAATGTCCAGCACTATGACACCAACCGCATGACGCTCACACCGGACACGCCGGCGCAGGTCGTCATCTTCCGCCGCCCGGAATAAAAAACACGATACAGCAAAGCCGCCGCTCCCCGATGGGGAGCGGCGGCTGTTTTCTCTGCAATTATTTCAGAATGTCCTTCAGCTCGTGCATACCATGGTTGGTGGTGACGACAACCACGCGATCACCGAGCTCGATGGCATCGTTGCCGGACGGGACGCGGCACTTGCCGCGGCGGATGATTGAGGCAACGAGCACGGAGTCCTTGAGCTTGAGCGCCTTGAGCGGCACATCGAGAAACTGGCTCTCGGCACGCACGATGAATTCCAGCGCCTCGGCCTGCCCATCGGCCACCATGCGCAGCGTCTCCACGCCGCTGCTGTGCGCGGAGTTCTGCATCCAGCGGACATACTCCACAATGCGGCCGGCCGTCACGTCCGCCGGCTGGATAATCGTCGTCAGACCATACGATTCCGCGAGCTGGATGAAATTGTCCTCATCCACCTTGGTGACGATCTTCGGTACTTTCTCATGATACGCGAACGAGGAGATGATGAGGTTCGTCTCGTCCGACTCCGTGAGCGTGACGAGCGCGTCCGCCTCCGGCAGGCCCTCCTCGCGCAGAACGTCCGGCTTCGTACCGTCGGCGCAGATGATGGTTGCCTCCGGCAGGAGCGTTTTCATGACGCGGCAGCGGGCCGGGTCGCGCTCGATGATCGTCGAGTGGATGTGCATGCGCGCCAGCTCCAGCGCCAGCCGCTCGGCAATACGGCCGCCACCGACGATGATAACGCTCTCGGCCTCGTGGCGAAACTCACCGATCTTGCGAAACAATTCGTGCAGCTCGTGCGGTGCACCGACCACGGTGACATAGTCTCCGGCGGCGAGCACAAAGTCGCCGTTCGGGATCGTGACGCTGCCCTCACGCTCCACGGCACAGATGAGGATGCCATCGCTGTAGCGGCCGCGGAAATCGTTCAGACGCAGGCCGTCGAGCTTGCTGCCCTCGCGCAGCTTGAACTCCACGAGCTCCACGAGGCCATTGGCAAACGGCTCGACCTTCGTAGCGGCCGGGAAGCGCAGCGTACGCGAGATCTCCTTGGCAGATGTGCGCTCGGGGTTGATGGACAGACTCAGCCCCAGCTCATCCTGCAGCAGCACCACGTCCTGATAATACTCCTCGTCGCGCACGCGCGCGATCGTATGCGTGGCACCGAGCTTGCGCCCGACCATGCAGCTGATGAGGTTCGTCTCGTCCGAAGTCGTCGCGGCGATAAGCAGGTCGGCGTCCGCGACGTTGGCGATGCGCAGCTGGTCCACATTCGCGCGGCCCTCGACCACGATCACATCCAGCGTGGAGGAAATATAGGCAGCGCGCTCAGGATCACTCTCGACGACGGTAATGTCATGCCCTTCTGTCAGAAGCTGTTCCGCAATGGCATAACCCACGCGGCCAGCGCCCACGATCACAATTTTCATATTCTAAGCTCTCCAGTTATCATGTTCAGACCCCTAGTCCGGGTGACTAAATATTATAGCAGACATTCTCCCATGTTTCAACAGCAGACGCAGGGAAATTATATCATGTTTGTTTGTGAATAAACAGTTAAAATTCTGCAAAACCGGCGTCCTGCCGCTTGACGGATGCCGGTGCCGCGCTTATCATTATGTTCTAATACTTTTTTTAGTATCTAAGGCTGCGCCGCCGTGCAGCATCCATATAAAGGAGCATCCCATCCATGCTGGAACTGAAAAACATCACCAAGGTCTATGAGGCCGGCACGACGCAGGTTGAGGCGCTCAAGGGCATCGACATCGCCTTTCGTGAGAGCGAGTTCGTCGCAATTCTGGGCCAGTCCGGCTGCGGCAAGACCACACTGCTGAACATCATCGGCGGTCTGGACCGCTACACCACCGGTGACCTCATCATCAACGGCCGCTCTACGAAGGAGTATGACGACCGCGACTGGGACACGTACCGCAACCACTCCATCGGCTTCGTCTTTCAGAGCTACAACCTCATCCCGCACCAGAGTGTACTGGCAAACGTGGAGCTCGCGCTGACACTCTCGGGCGTCTCCGGTGAGGAGCGGCGCGCGCGCGCCGTCGAGGCGTTGGAAAAGGTCGGGCTGGGCGACCAGCTCGACAAGGCGCCAAACCAGATGTCCGGCGGCCAGATGCAGCGCGTAGCCATCGCGCGCGCCATCGTCAACAACCCTGACATCCTGCTCGCCGACGAGCCGACCGGCGCGCTCGACAGCGAAACGAGCGTACAGATCATGAATCTGCTGCAGGAGATTGCAAAAGATAAGCTCATCATCATGGTCACGCACAACCCGGAGCTGGCGTCGAAATACGCCACGCGCACCGTGCGCCTGCTCGACGGCAGGATCGTCGGCGACGACAACCCGTGCACGGAATCCGAGACGTCTGCTCCCGTGACGGTCAAGGTCAAGGAGCATACATCCATGAGCTTTGCGACGGCCATGAGCCTGTCGCTGCACAACCTCATGACGAAAAAGGCCCGCACGCTGCTCACCGCGTTCGCAGGGTCCATCGGCATCATCGGCATCGCGCTCATTTTGTCGCTTTCGCACGGCTTCCAGTCGTACATTGACACCGTACAGGAGCAGACGCTCTCATCCTACCCGCTGACGATTGAGGCAAACCCCGTGGACATGTCCGGAATGCTCTCGGCCATGTCAGGCGCAAAAGACGACAGCAAAGACGCGCACGATCTCGACAAGGTCTATGCCAACACGGTCATGTACAGCATGCTCAACTCCATGGTCAGCAGCGCGACCGGCCAGTCAAACAACCTGCCGGAGTTCAAGAAATATCTCGAAAACCCCGACAACAAGATCCATGACTACATCAGCGGCATCCAGTACACGTATGACATGGGCTTCGCCGTCTATACTGAGGATCCCAACGGCACCGTCATCAAGGCCGACACGACCGAGCTGCTGCAAAATGTCATGAAGTCCATGTACGGCGGCGACTACACGGCCTACTTCGACTCCATGGGCGGCTTTTACTCCGGGTTCAACGTCTGGCAGGAGCTGCTCTCCGGCGAGGACGGCGAGCTCGTGAGCGCCTCGACGCAGAATCAGTACGACGTGATCTACGGCTCCTGGCCGCAGGATTACAACGAGGTCGTGCTCGTTGTGGACAAAAACAACGAGATCTCCGACCTGACACTCTATGCCCTCGGGCTTGAGAGCATGGACGACATCAGCAACGCCATGATGCAGTCCATGAGCAAAAAGCAGATCGACACGACGCAAAACAGCTGGAGCTATGAAGATCTGTGCGGCCGCAGCTTCAAGCTCATCCTCCCGTCGGAGGGCTATGTGGCCAGCGGCTCCGGCTACACGGACATCAGTCAGACGACCGACGGTCTGCGCCGGCTTTACAACAACGATTCCGTCGGCGTACAGCTCAAAATTGTCGGCATCGTGCGTCCGGCCAAGGGCAGTGTGACCAGCAATACCTACGGCTCCATCGGCTACACCTCCGCCCTGACGGACTACGCCATCGATCAGGCCGACGGCACCGAGATCATCCAGAAGCAGCTCGCGAACCCGGACGTGGACGTGTTCACCGGCTCCGCGTTCCCGAACGCCGCGACCGCCACGACCGAGCAGAAGGTCGCCGCCGCACAGGCCTATCTCAACCAGCTGAGCGTGGACGACCGCGCGACCGTCTACCGCAAGTGCATGACCACGCCGGACGACGCCACGCTCGACGCCGCGCTCACGCAGACCATGGCAACCTTCACCCGTGACGAGGCCAAAGAGATGGCCGACAACGGCATCTTCGAGGCCAGCGGCAAGACCGCGCAGCAGATGAAAGAAATGATCGACGCCATGGACAACGAGACGTTCACGCGCTTTTTCCGCCCGTACCTGCGCGCGATGCTGTCCATGCAGATGCAGCAGGAGACTGTCAAGTCCTACAGCGGCATGACCTCGCAGGAGATCATCTCGGCCATCAACGCCAAGGGCATCAGCCGCAGCCAGTACGTGGACGTGTACGACAACTATGTCGCCTCCTCCGCCAGCGGCTCGACCTATCAGAGCAACCTCAAAAAGCTCGGCTACGTCGACAAGGATTCCCCGAGTGCCATCAACATCTACGCTTCCAGCTTTGAAAATAAGGACCGCATCTCCGACTGTATCGACGACTACAACGCCGACAATCCGGACAATCAGATCAGCTTCACCGATTACATCGGCCTGCTCATGAGCAGCATCACGACGATCATCAATGCCATCAGCTATGTGCTCATCGGCTTTGTGGGCATCTCCCTCGTCGTGTCGTCGATCATGATCGGCATCATCACCTACATCTCCGTGCTCGAGCGCACGAAGGAGATCGGCATCCTGCGCTCGATCGGTGCAAGCAAGCAGGATATCTCGCGCGTCTTCAACGCTGAGACGCTCATCGAGGGCTTCACAGCCGGCGTGATGGGCATCCTGTGTACGCTGATCCTGTTGATCCCCATCAACCTCATCGTGCACCATCTGACCGGTCTGCCGAATCTGAGTGCCATTCTGCCGGTGCTCGGCGCGCTTTTGCTGATCCTGATCAGCACGCTGCTGACGCTCATCGCGGGCCTCATCCCGTCGGGCATGGCCGCCAAAAAAGACCCGGTCGTCGCGCTGCGCACCGAATAAACCCAAAACGCATATTTCCACCGCCTCCGTGCAAACTAGGTTCAGCCTACATTTGCACGGAGGTTTTGCAATATGAAGCAGAAAATTCTTGCGGTCCTTGGCGCGCTGGCGCTGTGTACGGCGCTCGTCCCGGCGGGCTTTGCCGGACAGGACACAGCCGGCACCGCGCCCGTGGCCGAAAATCTCGAGCTGACCACATTCCGCAACACGTCCATCGGCGGCACGCTGAGCGCAAATGCGCCCGACGGCAGCCCGCTCACCTTCCGCATCACGACCGAGCCCATCAAGGGAACTGTGACGCTCACCGACAGCGGCACGTTCGTCTACACCCCCGCCGACGGTAAGCGCGGGCGCGACTACTTCGGCTTCCGCGCCGCCGACAGCAGCGGCAACGAGTCACAGGAGGCGACCGTGCTCATCTCCATCAGAAAGCAGAAGCCGGACATCACCTACAGTGACATGACCGGCCGGCCGGAGGAATATGCCGCCGTCATGCTCGCCGAGCAGGGGCTGTGCGTCGGCCGGCAGGTCGGCGGACAGTATCTCTTTGATCCCGACAGCCCCATGCCGCGCGATGAGTTTCTCGCCATGTGCACGCGCCTGACCGGCACTTCGACGCTACAGGGTGTGCTCTCGACCGGCTTCGGTGATGATGAACAGATTCCGGTCTGGGCAAAGGCCTACGTCGCGACCGCAGTCATGAACGGCGACATCGCCGGTTACTCCGACGGCACGGCGATCGTGTTCGACGCGCAGCGCGGTATCACGGCGGGCGAAGCGGCCGTCATGCTCAGCAGCTTCCTCGACCCCTCCCCTGCCGCCGCGCTCGAGAGCGACGATATCCCCGAGTGGGCATACACTGCTGTGTCGAGCCTGACATCCTGCGGCGTGTACCCGGACGGGAGCGACTGTACGGCCCCCATCACGCGCGCTGAGGCAGCGCAGATGCTGCTGGGCGCGTATACGCTGCTGCAAAAGCGATAAAAAAGCACGGACCGTTTCCGACTCGGAAACGGTCCGCGTTTTTATGCATGATCCAAAATAGATTCCAGCTCCGCCGGGCTGATCTCCGGAAACGGGCGCACAGGCGCGGGGCTCTCTTCGTGCGCGCCGATGCACTTTTCCATCCAGACCATGGAGTACCACGTGCCGAATTTATACCCGCAGCGCGAGAACTCCCCGACGATCCGGTAGCCGAGGTGTGCGTGAAACTGTGCGCTGTTTTTCGTCAGGTGCGCATCGTCCGCCCCGTCCGGGTAGCCGATGCAGGCATAGAGATTCTGAACATTCTGCGCGCGCAGCACCGCCTCGAGCGCGGTGTACAGCCGCCTACCGGTGCCCTGGTGCCGCTGGTCCTCGCGCAGGTAAATGCTCATCTCCACCGCCCAGGCATAGGCAGCACGGCTGCCGAACGGCCCGGCGTAGGCATAGCCGACGAGCTCGCCGCCGCGCTCCGCGACCAGATACGGATACCGGCGGAGCGTGGCGCGCATGCGCGCGGCAAATTCCTCGACATCCGGCACGGTGCACTCGAACGTGATGGCCGTCTTTTCCACATACGGCGCGTAGATCGCGCGCAGCGCGGGCGCGTCGCTCAGGTGCGCGGTGCGGATACACAGTGCTGTGTCGTCCATGTTCTTCTCACTTTCCGCTGTCGCCGTAGTTTGCGAGCACGCGCGCGGACGGATCGTCCACGTCGCAGCCGGCCCACGACTTGTTCGGCATCCAGAAATCCACGATCATGTGTGCCTGACCGGGGTAATACTGCTCGAACAATTCGCGGTAGAGCAGGGATTCCTTGGTGAACGGCTGCGCAAAGTCGTACTTCCGGCGCAGGGTCTCGAATTCCTCGTCCGTGTACTTCTGCTCGGCGTAGGCCTTGAGATAGTCGACCATGGAGTGACCCACTGCGTCGCTGAAGGCCGCCTTCTCACGCATGAGAATGTCGTGCGGCAGCCAGTCACCCTCAAAGGCGTGGCGCAGCAGGTACTTGCCTTTACCGTAGACGTTGCACTTCTTGGCCGGGTCGATGGACATGACATACTGCACGAAGTCCAGATCGCCGAACGGCACGCGGGCCTCGAGACTGTTGACGGAAATGCAGCGGTCAGCGCGCAGGACATCGTACATATGCAGCTCGCGGATGCGCTTGGCGGACTCCTCCTGGAACGCCGCCGGGCTGGGCGCGAAGTCTGTGTACTTGTAGCCGAAGAGCTCATCGGAAATTTCGCCCGTGAGCAGCACGCGCAGGTCGGTCTGCTCGTGGATGGCCTTGCAGACAAGGTACATGCCGATGCTCGCGCGGATGGTCGTGATGTCATAGGTACCGAGCAGCGCCACGACCTCCGGGAGCGCCTGAATCACATCTTCGGGCGTGATGATGACCTCGGTGTGGTCGGCGTGCAGATACTCCGCCACCTCGCGGGCGTACTTGAGGTCGATGGCATCGGCACGCATGCCGATGGCGAACGTGCGGATGGGCTTTTTGAGCAGCTTTGCCGAGATGGCGCACACCAGGCTGCTGTCCAGCCCGCCGGAGAGCAGGAAGCCAAGCGGCGCATCGGCATCGAGGCGCTTTTCCACGCCGGCAATGAGTTTCTCGCGGATGTGGGTGCAGACGGTCTCGAGATCGTCCTCGCAGACGGCGTCGACGTGCGTCATGTCGCGGTAGCAGGTAAACTTGCCGTCGGCATAATAGTGTCCGGGAGGAAACGGCATCACATCGTGCACAAGACCGACGAGGTTTTTCGCCTCGCTGGCAAAGACGATCGCGCCCTCAGCGTCATAGCCGTAGTACAGCGGGCGGATACCGATGGGGTCGCGCGCCGCGACGAGACCGCCGCGCTTGGCGTCGTAGATGACCATGGCAAACTCCGCATCGAGCCCGCGGAACATATCCAGCCCCTCGCGCTCGTAGAGCGGAAGCAGGATCTCGCAATCGGACTCACTCTCGAACGTCTCGCCCTCGGCAATGAGCCGCTCACGAATGGGACGGAAGCCGTAGATCTCGCCGTTGCACACGAGCGCACTGCCGTCGCGCGTGAACGGCTGCATCCCCTCCGGATGCAGGCCCATGATGGCCAGGCGGTGGAAACCGAGCGTCGCCGCGCCGATGTGCAGCATACGCGTATCGTCCGGGCCGCGGGAAATGGTCTTGTCAAAGCCGGCGCGCAGATCCTGCGCGCTGATGGACGAGCCGAGATAACCGATGATGGAACACATAATTTTTTCCTCCTGAATGAATCAAAAATACGCAGCTACTGTCCGGCAATAGGACGAGTAGCTGCGTATCGTGGTGCCACCTATTTTACTTCTCACGGGTTCTAACAAACCGCACCGGGATAACGTCCGGCTTTGACGGCGCACCTACTGAGGCTCTCACCCGTTCAGATTGCAGCTCGGGAGTGTTCTTCACACAGGCTCTGTTATGCGGCTCGCACCGTCCCGCACTCGCTGGGAATGATCGCCCGTGCTACTTTTCTCCGTCAATGCTTTTGACAGAAGTATGAAAATGAAAGAAGAGAGAAAAAGAAAGAGAAAACGATGTTAACGCACGCTGAACAGCAGCTCACCGTAGGACGGGACCGGCCACTTGTCGGACGGCGTCATGGTCTCGAGCTGGTCGATCGTGATACGCAGCTCCGCCATGGCGGAGAAAACCTTGTCACGGTAGTAGTTCGCCAGTGCCTGACTGCCCTCAACCGTCTTGGCGCCCATGAGCGCCTCATCCAGGCTGCGGACCTTGCGGTAGGCGTCGCCCAGCAGCGCAGACATTTCGGGGATGATGCTCTCTTCATACGAGCAGTCCGCCGTAACGGACACGGCGTGGATCGCCGTGGCGGTCTCGGACAGCTCGCGCAGATAGCTGCTGACGGCAGGCATGATGTCGCGCCGCGCCATCTCGAGCATCGTCAGCGCCTCGATGTTGAGGATCTTGCTGTAGTTTTCGAGGTGGATCTCATAGCGGGCCTCCATCTCGGTGCGGGTGTAGACGCGGTGCTTGGTAAAGAGCGCCACGTTCTTGTCGGCGAGGTAATACGGCAGTGCCTCCGGCGTCGTGCGCAGGTTCAGCAGGCCACGGCGCTCAGCTTCCGCCAGCCAGGCATCGTCATAGCCGTTGCCGTTGAAGAGGATGCGCTTGTGCTTGATGAGCACGCTGCGGATGAGCGCCTGCAGGTCAGCCTCGAAGTTCTTGCTGCCCTCGAGCGCGTCAGCAAACTGCTCGAGGCTCTCGGCGACCGCCGTGTTGAGCACGACGTTGATGCCAGAAATGGAAGCCGAGGAACCGGGCATGCGGAACTCGAACTTGTTGCCGGTGAACGCAAACGGAGAGGTGCGGTTGCGGTCGGTCGTGTCCTTGGGGAAGCGCGGCAGCGCATGCACGCCGATCTTCAGCAGCTCCTTTTCCTGGCCGGCGTAGGACGTCTCGTTGACGATGGCGTCAAGAATGTTCTCGATCTCATCGCCGACGTACATCGACACGACGGCCGGGGGCGCTTCGTTCGCGCCGAGACGGTGGTCGTTCGCGGCCGACGCCACGCTGATGCGCAGCATATCCTGATAATCATCCACCGCCTGGATCACCGCGCACAGGAAGAGCAGAAACTGTGCGTTCTCGGCCGGCGTCTCGCCGGGCTCGAGCAGGTTCATGCCGGTGTTGGTGGTCAGGGACCAGTTGTTGTGCTTGCCAGAACCGTTGACACCGGCAAACGGCTTTTCATGCAGCAGGCAGACCATGCCGTGGCGCGCGGCCACCTTCTGCATGATCTCCATCGTCAGCTGGTTCTGGTCGGCGGCGATGTTGCCGGTCGTGAACACCGGCGCGAGCTCGTGCTGCGCGGGCGCCACTTCGTTGTGCTCGGTCTTGGCGTAAACGCCGAGCTTCCAGAGCTCCTCGTCCAGATCCTTCATGAACGCCGCAACGCGCGGCTTGATGCTGCCGAAATAGTGATCGTCCAGCTCCTGGCCTTTCGGCGGCTTGGCACCGAAGAGCGTGCGGCCGGTATAGATCAGGTCCTTGCGCTTGTCATACACGGACTTGTCGATCAGGAAGTACTCCTGCTCGGGGCCGACGGTCGTGCGCACGGCGGTCACGTCCTCGTTGCCGAACAGATGGATCACACGCAGGGCCTGCCGGTTGAGCGCCTCGGCGCTGCGCAGCAGCGGCGTCTTTTTATCGAGCGCCTCGCCGCCATAAGAGCAGAACGCCGTCGGGATGCACAGCACATTATCTTTAATGAATGCATAGGACGTCGGGTCCCAGGCGGTGTAGCCGCGCGCCTCAAACGTTGCGCGCAGGCCGCCGGACGGGAAGCTGGACGCATCCGGCTCGCCGCGGACGAGCTCCTTGCCGGAGAACTCCATGATCACCTGACCGCCGCCGCAGGGAGAGATGAAACTGTCGTGCTTCTCGGCGGTGATGCCGGTCATCGGCTGGAACCAGTGCGTGAAGTGCGTGGCGCCTTTTTCGATCGCCCAGTCTTTCATGGCATTGGCCACGATACGCGCGGCATCGTCATCGAGACGCTTGCCCTTTTCCATCGTCGCCTGCACCTGCCGGTACGTTTCCTTCGGCAGACGCTCGCGCATGACTGCATCGTTAAATACCATGGATCCAAAAATGTCAGAGATCTTTTCCATCTCGCATGGTCCCCTTTCTGTATTTCAAAAATCGGTGTCAACAACAAAAAACGGCACTGGTGCCCGGAGATCTTGAGCTCTCCACGACGCCATTGCCGTTTCAATGTAGCAAAATATACGCCTGTTGCGGAAAAATGTCAAGCGGGTCGGGCGCAATTTCTTTCGGCGGATTTCACAGAATTTTCGGCGAATTTGCTCGTTTTTTTATCCTTGACACGCGCAAATGCCGTGGTGTATTATATACATGGATTTTGATTGGCAAAATTCTGCGTACTGTTTTCGCGGCCGCAAACATAAGTTCATATGGTAACTTTTCGAGAACGCTGACGTTTCACGATGACCTGGGGGAAAGTGCCCCTTATCGGCATCGGAAGCGTCTTTTTTGTTTTTCCGCTCAGATTCCCGATCCGAGGTGACTGCCATGAACACATCGCTGCACACCGTGCGCGCCCTGCTGGTCTCCAGTTCTGAGGCGCAGACCCAGCGCATCAGCGCCCTGCTCACGCGGGCGCGTATCGTCCCGTTCGATCACACCGACAGCGCACGCCAGGCGCTCGAACAGTTTGATGCAGGCGGCATCGACGGCGTGCTCATCGCAGAGCCCGTCGCCGGCAGCTCCGGTCAGGAACTGGCGCTGCAGCTCAAAAAACGGCACTGCATGGCCGTGCTGCTGCTGGCCGCGCCGGAACACGCAGACGCGGCCGCCGCCCTGCTCGAACAGTCCGGCGTGCTGGTGCTGCCGAGTGACGCGCCGGAGTCGCTCATCGTGCAGACCATCCGGCTGCTGGCCGCCGTGCGCATCCAGCTCGAGCAGATGCAGCACAAGACGGAAAAGCTCGAGGCAAAGGTTGCCGACATCCGCATCATCAACCGCGCGAAGCTCCTGCTCGTGCAGCATCTGCAGATGACGGAAACGGAGGCGCACAAATACATTGAGAAACAGGCAATGGACACCAGTATGCGCCGGCGGACCATTGCAGAAAATATCATTCGTACCTATGAAGATTGAGGAGTGTGGATCATGACCAAGTACATTTTTGTGACCGGCGGCGTTGTCTCCGGCCTCGGCAAGGGCATTACGGCGGCTTCGCTCGGCCGTCTGCTCAAGGCACGCGGCCTGAAGGTCGCCGCGCAGAAGCTCGACCCCTATATCAATGTAGACCCCGGCACCATGAGCCCATATCAGCATGGCGAGGTGTACGTCACCGAGGACGGCGCGGAGACCGATCTCGACCTCGGACACTACGAGCGCTTCATCGACGAGGACCTGAACAAATACTCCAACCTCACGACCGGCAAGGTGTACTGGAACGTGCTCAACAAGGAGCGCCGCGGCGAATACCTCGGTGAGACGGTGCAGGTCATCCCGCACATCACGAATGAGATCAAGGACTTTATTTATAGTGTCGGCAGCAAGACGAATGCCGACGTCGTCATCACGGAAGTCGGCGGCACGACCGGTGACATCGAGAGCCAGCCGTTTCTCGAGGCCATCCGTCAGGTCGGCCTGGAGATCGGGCGCGAGAATGCACTCTACATTCATGTAACGCTCGTGCCGTATCTGCACGGCAGCGAGGAACACAAGACCAAACCCACACAGCACTCGGTCAAGGAGCTGCAGGGCATGGGCATTTCCCCGGACATCATCGTGCTGCGCTGCGACGAGCCGCTCGAAGAGTCCATTTTCCGCAAAATTTCGCTGTTTTGCAATGTGAAGCCCGACTGCGTGATCGAAAACATGACCATCCCCGTGCTGTATGAGGCGCCGATCATGCTCGAAAAGAACCGCTTTTCCGAAATCGTCTGCCGCGAGCTGCACATCGACGCGCCCGCGCCGGACATGACCGAGTGGGACGCCATGCTTGAGAGCATCCGCAACCGCTCGCGCCGCGTGACGATCGGCATCGTGGGCAAATACGTGCAGCTGCACGATGCGTACCTGTCCGTCGCCGAGGCGCTGCGCCACGCCGGCTATGTCTACGGCACACGCGTAGACATTCAATGGATTGACAGCGAGACGATCACGCGCGATAATGTAGAGGAAGTGCTCGGCAGCTGTGACGGTATTCTCGTGCCCGGCGGCTTCGGCAACCGCGGCATCGAGGGCAAGATCGCGGCAGCGCACTATGCCCGCACACACAACATTCCCTATCTCGGCATCTGCCTGGGTATGCAGATCGCGGTCATTGAGTTTGCGCGTTCCGTCTGCGGCCTTGTCGACGCCAACTCCGGCGAGTTCGACGAGGGCAGCGCACACAAGGTCATCGACTTCATGCCCGACCAGAGCGACGAGATTAACAAGGGCGGTACACTGCGCCTCGGCGCGTATCCGTGCCACATCGTGTCCGGCACGAAGATGGAAGCCTGCTACGGCACGCTCGACATCTCCGAGCGCCACCGCCACCGGTACGAGTTCAACAACGACTACCGTGCGCTTATGCAGGAAAAGGGGCTCGTGCTCTCCGGCCTGTCACCGGACGGCCACATCGTGGAGACCGTCGAGATCCCCGAAAACGACTTTTATATCGGCGTTCAGTACCACCCCGAGTTCAAGAGCCGCCCGAATAAGGCGCACCCCCTGTTCAAAGGGCTGATCTCGGCGGCGCTGCGCCACGCAGAGAGAGGATAAGTATGCACGACCGCTACGTCAATCCCCTGTGCACCCGCTACGCCGGGCGCACAATGCAGCACATTTACTCCGACGACAACAAATTTTCCACCTGGCGCAGACTCTGGGTCGCGCTGGCAGAGAGCGAACAGGAGCTCGGTCTGCCGATCACGGATGAGCAGATTCAGGAGCTGCGCGCGCACATCACCGACATCGACTATGACTATGCCGCGGCACGTGAACACGAAGTGCGGCACGATGTCATGGCCCACGTATTGACTTACGGCGCGTGCTGTCCGGAGGCGAAGCCAATTTTGCACCTCGGCGCCACGTCCTGCTACGTCGGCGACAATACCGATATCATTCTCATGCGCGAGGCGCTTGCGCAGATCCGCAGCCTGCTGGTGAACGTCATCCAGGCGCTGGCCGACTTCGCCGAGGCGCACAAGGCGCAGCCGACGCTCGCCTACACGCACTTTCAGGCCGCACAGCCGACGACTGTCGGCAAGCGCGCCACGCTCTGGACGCAGGATCTGCTGATGGATCTTGAGCAGCTGGAGTTTCAGCTCGGCAATCTCAAGCTCCTCGGCTGCAAGGGCACGACCGGCACGGGCGCGAGCTTCCTTGCCCTGTTTGACGGCGATGAGGAAAAGGTCGTCGCGCTTGAGCGGAAGATTTGCGAGAAGATGGGCTTTCCCGGTGCATACCCTGTCAGCGGTCAGACCTATTCGCGCAAGGTGGACTTTCAGGTGCTGCAGGTGCTGTCCGGCATCGCGCAGAGCGCCTCGAAGTTTTCCAGCGACATCCGGCTGCTGTCCCACCTCAAGGAGGTGGATGAGCCGTTTGAGAGCGGCCAGATCGGCTCCTCGGCCATGGCCTACAAGCGCAACCCCATGCGCAGCGAGCGCATTGCTTCCCTGTCGCGGTACGTCATCTGCGACCTGCAGAACGCCGCCGTGACGGCCAGCGCCCAGTGGTTTGAGCGCACGCTCGACGACTCGGCTAACCGCCGCATCAGCATCCCGGAGGCGTTTCTCGCCACCGACGGCATCCTGACGCTGTACCTCAACGTCATCCGCGGGCTGACCGTGTACCCGAAAATGGCCGAAAAGCATCTGTCGGACGAGCTGCCGTTTCTTGCGACGGAGAACATCCTCATGTACTGCGTCAAGGAAAAGGGCGGCGACCGGCAGGCCCTGCACGAGGCCATCCGGCAGCACAGCGTCGCCGCCGGCAAAGAGGTCAAACTCAATGGCGGCAGCAACGACCTGCTCGAGCGCATTCTTGCCGACCCGATCTTCGGGCTCACGCGCGCCGAGCTTCAAAAGCTAGTTGACCCCCATGCCTTCACCGGCATGGCCGTACACCAGACCGAGACGTTCCTGCGCGAGCAGGTCACGCCGGTCCTAAACAAATATACAACACTGCTCGGATGCGACGCATCCGTAAACGTGTAAAAGAAACAGGAGGTTTCTCAACAATGCTGACATCCATCGTAGGCATCAACTGGGGCGACGAGGGCAAAGGCCGCATGGTCGACCTGCTCAGCCAGAAGTACGACGTCGTCGTGCGCTATCAGGGCGGCAACAACGCCGGCCACACCGTCATCAACGACAAGGGTAAGTTCGTGCTCAATCTCATGCCGAGCGGCATCCTGCGCGACGAGACCGTGAACGTGCTCGGCCCCGGCATGGTCATTGATACGGAGCACATGTTCCATGAGGTCGAGCGTCTGCGCGCCGGCGGCATCACCATCACGCCGGAGCACCTGAAAATCAGCGATAAAGCCGTCATCTGCATGCCGTATCACAAGCTGCTCGACTGCCTGGAGGAAGACCGCCTGGCGGACAAGAAGTTCGGCTCCACCCGCCGCGGCATCTCCCCCGCCTACTCGGACAAGTACATGAAAAAGGCGCTGCGCATGGGCGAGCTCGCCGACCGCGACGCACTTAAGGCCCGCCTGACCGACATCCTCGAGTGGAAGAATCTCTTCATCGTCAACGGTTATCACCATGACCCCATCGACCTCGACGAGATGATGGACTGGATCGACACCTACGCCATGCCGTTCAAGGACTACGTCTGTGACACGACCGACTACCTCTCCGAGGCCATCGAGGACAACAAGTCCCTGCTCTTTGAGGCCCAGCTCGGTGCGCTGCGCGACATTGACTACGGCATCTATCCGTACACCTCCGGCTCTTCGACCATCGCAGCCTACGCGCCTATCGGCGCGGGCATCCCGGAGGCGCGGCTCGACACGATCATCGGCATCATGAAGGCCTACTCCACCTGCGTAGGTGAGGGCCCGTTCACCTGCGAGATGTTCGGCGACGAGGCCACCGCGCTGCGTGACGCCGGCGGCGAATACGGCGCCGCAACCGGCCGCCCGCGCCGCGTGGGTGGGTTTGACGTGGTCGCCTCCCGCTACGGCGTGAAGATGCAGGGCTGCACGAGCATTGCGCTGACCAAGCTCGACGTACTGTCCTACCTGGACAAGATCCCCGTGTGCGTCGCCTACGACATCGACGGCGAGCGCGTGGACCGCTTCCCCATCGGCGTGAAGCTGGCCAAGGCCAAGCCCGTTTACGAGTATCTGCCCGGCTTCCACTGCGACATCTCCGGCTGCCGCACGGTGAGCGACCTGCCGAAGGAAGCGCTCGACTACGTGCACTATCTGGAAGCCGCCGTCGGCTGCCGCATCAAGTACGTCTCCGTCGGCCCTGACCGCGACGCGTACATCAAGATGTTCTAAAACGCATATCGAACACGGCGCTCTGCTGCGGCAGAGCGCCGTGTTTCTTTCCTTCATCTGCGGTTGACTTTTCCGGCGTTTGGCCTTACAATGGGAAGCAAAGCCATACGCCCATCACCATCAGATCGGAGGAATACCATGCGAAAACGATTGCTTTCCATTTTGCTTCTGTGCGCGCTGCTGGCCGGCAGCGCCTCCGCCGCGCAGCTCCCGGCGGAGGACGCTGCATCTCCTGATGTGCTCTCCGCCGGCGAACGGATCACAGGCGCCGGTATCGATGTCAGCCAGTATCAGGGTGTGATCGACTGGGACACCACGGCGCAGTATATTGACTTTGCCATCATCCGCTGCGGCCGCGGCAGTGACCTGACCGCGCAGGACGACACGAAGTGGGCCGTCAACACCGCCGCATGCGAGCGGCTCGGCATCCCGTACGGTGTATATCTGTACTCTCTCGCACAGACCGACGAGGAGGCGCGCAGTGAGGCTGCGCACGCTCTGCGCCTGCTCGACGGCAAGCACCCGCAGCTGCCGGTGTACCTCGACCTGGAGGACAGCGGCATCCGCGACAACTGCACGAAGGCCGAGGTCCTGCGCCACGCGACCATCTTCTGCGAGACGCTGCAGGCCGCGGGCTATTCTGTCGGCGTGTACGCCAACCGCTACTGGTGGACGACCACACTGGACGACCAGGCCTATGACCGGTGGGACCGCTGGCTCGCCGTCTGGGCCGCCGAGACCGGCTACAGCGGCAGTTACAGCACATGGCAAAACAGCAACAGCGGCCGCATCCCCGGCATCCAGGCGAACGTGGATCTCGACCTGCGGTACGGTGCATCGCTGCGCGCGGACCACACGCATGATTACCGGATCACGGAGCACGTCGCGCTGACGTGCACGGACTTCGGCCAGAACGTCTACACGTGCGGGGGCTGCGGTGCCTCCGTGACGCAGCCCCTGCGCCCGCTCGGCGGCGAGCACGTGTGGGACGGCGGAACGGTCGTCCAACAGGCGAGCTGTGCGGGTGACGGTGTGCGGCGCTATACGTGCACGCGCTGCGGCACGACCAGAACGGAGGCCATCCCCGCGCCCTCCTGCTCCAGCAAAGACCTGACGGATGTCCCCGCGCCCGACAACTGGGCACATGCGGGTATTGACTACTGCGTGCGCAGCGGGCTGATGTCCGGCGTCGGCGGCGGCCGCTTCGACCCGAAGGGCACGACCACACGCGCGCAGGTCGTACAGATCCTCTATAATCTCGCAGGCGGACCGAAGGCCGCCGGCACCACACCGTTTACGGATCTGACGCAGGACTGGTACAAGGATGCCGTCCTCTGGGCCTATCAGGCCGGCGTCGTGGCCGGGACGAGCGCGACGACCTTCGCCCCCGAGGCCCCGGTGACACGCGAGCAGTTCGCTGTTCTGCTCATGGAATATGCAAGCCGGGTCCTGAAGCCGGCGCGTACTTGGACACCCGCGGATCTGAGCCGCTTCCCGGACAGTGGCAGCGCGTCCGACTGGGCGCGGGATGCGCTGGCAGACGCGGTCGCGCTCGGGCTGATCTCCGGCACGACCGACGGCAATGGCACCGCCTGGCTGAGTCCGCAGAGCAACGCTGCGCGCGAGCAGGCCGCCGCCATCCTGACGGCATTTTGTGAAAACGTAAAATAAACAGCAAAAAACGGCCCTCCGCATGTGCGGAGGGCCGTTTTTTTCATCCATTGTTTCAGCCGATGCCGCCGAGGGCCGCGCCGGCAACGAGCGCCACAAGCACGCTCGCGCAGTAAACATACTTGCACAGCGGATAGTACCAACCGCCGATGGGCTTGCGCGCGCCGAGGTTGACGCTCTCGAGCACGAGCTTCTTGCCGCCGATCCAGAAGAACATGACCGCCGCGAGCAGCGCGCCCAACGGGCAGATGTAAATGGACACGACGTCCATCCACTGCGACACGATGGCCTGAATGCACAGCGCGACGGCGAGGCCGATCACGTGGATCACCGCCGTGGCCGGCACGCGCTTGAGGCCGAACCGCTCCTGCAGGGACGCGACCGGCGCCTCATAGAGGTTGATGATCGACGTGACACCCGCAAAGGCCACGCAGACAAAAAACACCATCGCCACGATGCGGCCGCCCGCCATGCCGTTCATGACATGGACAAGGTAGATGAACATCAGGCCCGGGCCGCCGGCGTCGAGCTGCGCACCGCCCGCCGCCATGGCGGGAATGATGACGAATGCCGCCAGCAGCGCCGCGATCGTATCAAACAGCGCCACGTTGCGCGCAGAACTCGGGATGCACTCGCTCTTGCTGAGGTAAGAGCCGTAAATGACGCTGCCGTTGCCGGCAACAGACAGCGAGAAGAACGCCTGACCGAACGCATAGATCCAGACATAGGGGTCAAGCAGGCCCGCGGGCTTGATGGTGAAGATATACCGATAGCCGCCCGATGCGCCGGGCAGCGTGGCCACGTAGATACCCAAACCCACAAACAGCAAAAACAGAATCGGCATCATGATCTTATTCGCCTTTTCAATGCCGCCCGCGATGCCAAACGACATGATGACAAAGCTCACCGCGACCGCGACGACGACCCAGACATTCGCACCCCACGCGCTGGCGGTGGCGTTGAAGCTGCCGACGATTGCGTCCATGTCCTGCCCCATGGCGGACAGGCCACCGTCAAACGCCAGGAATGTATACTTGAAGATCCAGCCCATGACGCAGGTGTAGCCGATGGCCAGCGCCAGAGAGCCGAGCACCGGGATATAACCGACCAGTTCGCCGGGCCGGCGCTTGCCCCAGCGCGCCTCGGTGCACATGCCGAAAGCGTCGACCGGCCCCGCGCCGGCTGCACGGCCGAGCGCGAACTCGCCGATGACACCGGTGGAACCGATGAGAATGACAAACAGGAAATACGGCAGCAGAAAGGTCATACCGCTCCACTTGGACACCAGCGTTGGAAAGCGCCAGATGTTGCCCATGCCGACGGCCGAGCCGATACAGGCGATGATGAAGCCGCCGCGGCTGCGAAAGCCGTCGCGTTTGCTGACGTTGGCGTCGTTACCCATAATGTTGTTTCCTTTCACGCACTCAGGCACAAATTGGTTTGATTATACCGCAAAACCGGCCGCGCCGCAACCATTGTTTGTGGAATCCGCCGGATATGCTGCATGGAAAGGGCCTCACTCCCCCGGCAGGCCCAGCACGAGCGCTTCCGCTTCCAGAAAATTGCGCGCCCGCTCCGGAACGCAATGCAAAAACTCCTGAAAAATGGCTTCATCACTGTACTGGAAATACTGCACGTGCGCAAAGTCGTTCTTGTGGAACCAGAAGAAATTCTCTTTTTCTTTCTGGGAAAGGACGCGCGTGGAGCAATATATGACCGCTATTGAAGTGCCCCAATTTATCGGGACCTGCACGATCTCAAACTCGATGCAATCGGTCCACAAAAGTCGGTATGTGTTTTTTCGCCAATAGGTTGTCATGCCTTCTGCATCTACCGTGTATGCAGCTGAAAACATCCCTTTAAGGACCATGTAAAAAGATATAAATAAACACATTAAATCTGCCGCAAAAAAAAGCATAAGACCTACAAGACTCAAGCCACGCAGACTAGCAATATCCTCCTGCATATACACTATGAGAAACCACACGACAAAAGCAATCATAGCTAGAGAGAAAACACTTGTGAGCAAAAACAATCCAGTGTAGAAACCAGAAACTTTTCGTTTTTTCATTTCCGGCCGCGCATTCTCGCGGCAGCTGTCCACGCCCGCATGCTGCATGCGCGCCCCTCCTCTCTGCGACACATTTTTAGGATAGTATATTACAGCGTTTGCGCATTTTCAACCGCCTCACACCGGCAGAACCGACCGGCCATGCGATTTTCCATTCCCAACACGCGGGTTTTGTGCTATACTGGTGATGTATGGCCGCCGCACGCATGCGCATGCGGCAAAAAACGATGAGGGAGAATACTTTATGAAGGTCACCAAACACCGCCTATGGCTCTGCGCGCTGCTCGTCTGCATGGTGATTTCCGTCTTTGCCGGGATCACCGCGCCGACGGCCATGGCAGCGAACATCTCCAGCACCGACTGGATGGAAACCGTGCCCGACGACACCAGGCTCAGCAAAATGTCAATTCCCGGCACGCACGACAGCTGCACGCAGTATGTGGACATGCGCTACATCTTCCAGTGCCAGGACGCGGGCGTTGCCACGCAGCTGCTCTACGGCTACCGCTATCTGGACATGCGGCTGGTGCTCGAACAGAAGCACGACCAACAAACGCTGGTGCTCAAGCACAACATTGCGCGCTGCAAGACCTCCAACTCTCCGTTCGCCGGGACACTCACGCTTGACGACGTGCTGCGCGATGTCTATGCCTTTCTGGACGCTCACCCCACCGAAACGATCATCCTGTGCATGAAGGCGGAAAACAGCAAGGATGACGTTGCAGACGTTCAGAGAGCCCTGTATGAGCGCATCGACACAGACCCGGACCGCTGGTACCTGAAAAACGAGATCCCAACGCTGGGCGAGGTGCGCGGAAAAATCGTCCTCGCCACGCGGTTTGACGACAAGTTGACGCTCGGCAGCGAGCGGTGTGGCCTGTACTTCGGCTGGGCCGATCAGGGCGACCGCACCGTTCTGGCCGACCCCACCGCGAGCTCCGCAATCAATGGACGCGAAACACTGTGCGTGCAGGACCGCTACAACTATGACACGGACGATAAAATCAGCGCCATCCGAACCTGTCTGGACAACAGCCAGGCGGCCGAGGACACATTTTTCCTGAACTTCACGTCCACGAGCGGCAGTGGGAAAATCGGCCACCCGAAGGAATACGCCAAGCGCATCAACCTCGACCTCTATGACTACGACTGGCAGGCTGGAACGGCCTATGGTGTCGTCATCGTAGACTTTGCGCCGAAAAAGATTGCCGAGAAGATCTATCAGACGAATTTCCAGCCCGCGCAGTAACGTGCGCGTCCTGCCGATCCAAAAAAGTCCTTTGCGTGCAGAGTATGCGCACGCAAAGGGCTTTTTGCATGGTTATGGAATTTAATACAGCTTCGTGCCGGCCGGGATATGAGGGGCGACCATCAGCAAATGCTGTGTGGCATCCCTGTAAATACTGCGTTTTGCTTGCACATCTCACTTCCCCATCCTGCTCCATCTGCTCCAATACAAATTGCTGAACCTGCTTTGCTTCATGTCCACGATCAAAGATATCTCCCAGCATGATCAGCTTGTGCAAAGTAGGATCGGAAAAGAAGCCGCCTTTTCTATGGCAGACTTCATCTGCGTATAATATCCGTAAACATCTGCAACAACATAGTATCGCATGATCTCCTATTCCCCGCTTTCATCGTCCCGGGATAACATATCTGCCAGAATCAGTTCTTTCAGCTTAAAACAAAGCCATTTGCCGCTATCGGAATCTTTTGCCAGCTTTTTGCTGTATGTTTCCCATGCTGTCTTCGTTATTCCGCTTCTTCTTCAGCGTAAAAGCCAACCATAAATCTTTTCAGCAGAAATGTGCAGAAGTACGGAAATGTGTATATCCTATCCTCATGCCCAATATTGTTCTTTGACAACTTAATCCCGTATCTGATATCCGGGTAGTGACCAGAGGTAATCAATGTTTTCATTGATTTTTCCCGCCCACTTTTCGCATTTGCTTCAACAGGAATCAAGGATGCGGTTGAACGAATGAAGAAATCGGCTTCCAGCGTGGAATCCTCTTTTTTGTAATAGAACAGCTTATATCCTTGCTTGATGAGAGCTTCTCCTACCATATTCTCATAGAGAGCTCCCTTATAAACACCCAGGTTCATATTGGCTCTTAACTCCTCCTGCGATTCATCATCCGACATGGATACCAGAAGACCCATATCCGCAAAATACAGCTTGAATGTGTCAGGCTCGTAATTACCTCCCAACGGCAGCTCCGGAAACTCCATGCAGTAACAGAAGTTGACCATACCTGCATCCGAAAGCCACTCCGCGCATCCTCGATAATCCCGGAATCTTGCGCCGGATGCCACCTTGGAAATCTGGAATTTTTTGTTTTCCCTTGCAGGCTGCGGCGCGATCCGGTTGAACACATTGATAATTCTTGTTTGATCGATTCCGGTGGCATACTTGCGAATATCTTCTTTATAGTCCGCTATGAGCTGCATCTGCGTATCAAGCGATCCCTCAAAGGTGTTTCGCTCGATATACTCCGCGACGACAGCAGGCATTCCGCCAAGGATATTGTAATCCAGAAACAGCGAATGGAAGACATTCATCTCCAACTCGCTAAAAGGATTGAATTCCTTCATATGGGAAAGCAGATTCTTTACCGTATCATCTCCATCAGTTGCGCAAATTGAAAAATGCATAAAGAAGACATCGCTTGCAGGCTCTGGTAGAATGAAGTTAACACACCATTCGGAAAGGAGACAGCAAACTATGTCCGAGAAAATTGTACAGCTGAATGAGGAAATGATCAAGGGGCAGATCAAAGAGTTGGTCCGCGGCAGCGCGGAAGAAACACTGAACGAGCTGCTGGAGAAAAGAGGCTAAGTCCCTGACGCAGGCAGCGCGCTACAAGCGCGGCGAGGCCCGTCAGGGCTACCGCAGCGGCCACTATGACCGAAACCTTACTACCACCTCCGGTGACGTTACACTCCACGTGCAGCAGCTCAAGGGCGTGTCCTTCGAGACTGCAATCATCGAGCGGTATCGCCGCCGGGAGAGCAGCGTGAAGGAAGCCCTCATCGAGATGTATCTGGCGGGTGTTTCCGTGCACCGTGTGGAGGACATCACCGAAGCGCTGTAGGGAGCAAGGTCTCGCCCGCCACCATCAGCGAGCCGAACAAGAAAGCCTACGTCCATATCGAGGGCTGGCGCAACCGCCCCTTGCAGGGCAGGCGGTATCCGTATGCCTATGTGGACGGCATCTACCTGTGCCGCAACCGGAGCGGATAGTACGAAATGTGATGATTCTGATGGCGATCGCCGTGAATGAGGACGGCTTTCGTGAGGTTTTAGGTGCCGCCGTGGGGATGAAAGAGGACAAGGCCAGTTGGGTCACTTCTTCCAGTGGCTCCGCGGACGCGGCTTGAATGGCGTGAAGCTCATCGTCGGCGACAAGTGCATGGGGATGCTGGAGGCCGTGGCCGCCGAGCTGCGCACCATGAAGCTGAAGGAGACCGCCAAGAAGGTCGAGGACGGCATTGAGGAGACGCTGACCTACTGTGACTTCCCCAGCGAACACTGGGCGCATATCCGTACCAACAACGTGATCGAGCGGCTGAACCGTGAGATGCGCCGCAGGACCCGCGTTATGGGGACGTTCCCTGGGAGGAACTCTGCCCTATGCTGGGCTGTGCCCGGCTCCGCTACGTGGCGGGCACCCAGTGAGGCAACAAGAAATACATGGATACGAAGCACTTGGAGGCGGCTCTGGATGACGCCTTCATTGCCGGCTGACTTTATTCAGCAGGAGCCTGCAAACAATTATGCGCATAAATCTTGACGGGATCATGGCAAAGCAGGCGCCTAGGCGTTAACAAAATAAAAGATGCACCGCGCGGCACATCGAAATAAAGTGAATTGTCAAACTAAGTGCAACAGGAAGCAAGTTCAAAATCCCACAAGTCCTGAGCAGAACGGAAATTAAGAACCTTACGAGGCCTGGCGTTAATAAGCGCCAGGTTTCGTTTTAGAGTGCAGGAGCAACACGCGACAGATTTCTGCCTTTCGGATAAAACGCTCGAAGCAAGCCGTTTGTATTTTCATTCGTGCCCTTTTGCCACGCACAGTACGGATCGGCAAAATACACTTCGCAGCCAAGCCGCCGCTTGATCTTGCGCCAGTTCGCAAATTCCGATCCCCTGTCGCAGGTGATCGTTTTGACCAGCTGCGGAGGGAATTGCGCGAGTGCAGAAACGATCGCGTTCTCCATAGTCCTGGCACTTCGGTCGGGCATTTTGACCGCAATGTAAAACCGCGTCTTGCGCTCTGCCAGAGTCGCAAAGCAAGCCTTTGGTTTTTTTGTTTTTGTGGTGATTACATTCTACCAGAGATTCGTATGAACTTCTTTTCTTTTTCTGTTGCACTTGATCGTATAATTCACCAGGTGCAAAAAACCGGCGTCCCGTTCAGGGACGCCGGTCGAAAGCCGGATGCGGATCAGACGAGCGGAATGGGCTCGTTCCAGACGTTCAGCTCGCGGCAGAACTGCGCCAGAATGACGGCCATCTGCGCGCGGGTGGCAGCGCTCTGCGGCTCGAGATAGAGACCGCCCGGGCCGGGCACGCCGCTGAACAGATTGTGATCGACCGCCCAGTTCATGGCCGTGCGCGCGAAGTAGGAGATGTCCGCACGGTCCTGATACGGGAAGAGCCGGTCGTATTCGCTCGGGTGGTACTTGTCGAGTACCTGGTCGGCGTACTCCATGAGGATGACGGCCGTCTGCTCGCGCGTGACGGGCGACTCGGGGTCGAACGTCGTGTCCGACGTGCCGGCGACGACGCCGGTCTGGTACGCCCAGAGCACCGCGTTCTGATACCAGTCGGACGTGAGGTCGGTGAACGGCGTGCTGCCGGTGACGGCCGGCTCGCCCTCGATGTTATAGAGCACCTGCACGATCTGCGCGCGGGTCATCACGCCGTCGGGCGCGAAGCTCCGGCTGCCGACGCCGGACATGAGGCTGTGCTCCACACAGTACGCAATGTCCTCATACGCCCAGCCGTCGGGGTCGACGTCGTTAAAGCGCTCGCTCACGGGCACCTGCGGGGCAAGCTTGGGGATCTCCTCGGTGTACGTGGCATTGCAGCCGTAGGTCTTGCAGGTATAGGTGCGCACGCCGGTCGTGGTCTCCGTCGGCGGCGTCGTCACACGGCCGCCGTCGAAGTAGTGGCCGCGGGCGGGGAGCGTCATTTCCTCCGTGTGACCGCAGCCGTCGTCCTTGCAGGCGCGGGTGCGCTGACCCTCGGTCGTGCAGTTCGGGTACGTGCCCGTCCAGGAACCGTAGTGGTGGATGGGCGCGTTGAAGTTCACGGTCACGCCCTCCGGCAGCGCGTTCTCGCCCTTGGTCAGCTGGGCCCACTCGGCCTCGGTGCCGCTGTAGTCGATGGCCGTGAGCGCGGTGCAGCCGGCGAAGGCGCCCGCGCCGATGTGCGTGACGCTCTTCGGGATGAGCACGCTCGTCAGCGCGGCGCAGCCGGCAAAGGCAAAGTCGCCGATCGTCTTCAGGCCGTCTGGCAGCTGAACGTCCGTCAGGCTCAGGCAGCTGGTGAAGGCCTGCGCCTCAATGGTGGTGAGGCTTGCCGGGAACGTGACCGCCGTCAGCCCCTGACAGTAGCGGAACGCGCCCGTCTTGACGGTCTGCACCAAGTCGAAAATTTCATAAGCCGTGCACTTGTTCGGCGCGGCCAGCATCTGCCGACTGTCCTCGGAGATGAGGCCGCCGTTGTAGGTCTGGAGATACCAGCTGCCCTTGACGGTCTCAAAGGACACGAGGTTGACGCAGCGGGCCAGCACATCCTCGGCGATGCCGCTGATGTTAAACCCGAGGGCAATGTGCGTGACGACGGTCCAGTCGCCGTCCCAGCAGTCGGCCGTGGCAGTGCCTCTGCCGGAGAAGGTGAGCGTTGTGCCGTCGCTTCCCAGTTCGGCGCTCACATCACCGGCCGCGAAGGCCGCCGGCACGAGCGCGAGCATCAGGCTCAGCACGAGCAGGATGCTCAGAAGTCGTTTTTTCATCCTGATTCTCCTTTTTCATTCCGGTTTTGCGACAAACGCCGCAAATTGTCCCTATTATACCAGATTTTTGGTGCGGAAACAACTGGTTTTTGCAGAAAAAGGGCGCTTCCGTGCCCGGAAGCGCCCTGTGCCGTGTGGTTTTGGTTTCTTTTTGCGGCGGGCACGCTCAGCCGATGCCGAGCACGCCGCTGCACATATTCTCGAGGATGGTCGCGACCTCGGCGCGTGTGGCGCCCGCGCGCGGATTCAGGTGGCGCACCAGTGATTCGCCGTTTGTTGCGCCGGAGATCAGCTTCAGGCTCAGCGCGTCCGACATTCCGGCCTGCGCCCAGTCGGAGACGTCCGGCCCGTCCGGATACACATCCAGCGCCGCGGGTATCCACGTGCGCTCGAGCCCGTAGACGTTCATGAGGAAGTCCACGAGCACGACCGCGATCTGCTCGCGCGTGACGACGAGGTCAGGCGCAAATGTCGTAGCCGATGTGCCGGAGACGATGTGGTTCTGATACGCCCACGTGACGGCGTCCTGATACCAGTCGGCCGTGAGGTCGGTGAACGGCGTGCTGCCGGTGACGGCCGGCTCACCCTCCAGGTTATAGAGGATCTGCACGAGCTGCGCGCGCGTCGTCACGCCGCCGGGCAGAAACGTTGTGCCGCCAACGCCGGACATGAGTCCGGTGGCCACGCAGTACTGGATGCCCTCGTACGACCAGCTCTCGGGGTCGAGGTCCGTGAAGTGCTGATATGCCCAGATCTCCGGAGCGGTCAGCTCTATGGCGGTCAGGGCGCAGCGGCCGCAGGTGTAGACCACCACGCCGGCCAGCAGGCCGTCGGGCTCAATGCGGGTCACGCCGTCGTCCCAGTCATGGCCGAGGGAGGGGACGATGCGCGTCTGCGTCCGGCCGCAGCCGGGGTCGGTGCAGATGCGGGTCAGAACGCCGTCGTCCGTGCAGGTCGCGGGCGTTGTCTCGACCCAGTCGCCGGCAAACGTGTGCGCGGCCGCGTTGCAGTGCAGCACCGCGCTGCCGAGCACGTCCTCGCCCTTCGGAGTCCGGATCTGATCCCACTGCGCCTGCGCGCCGGTGTAGTACACGTCCGTGAGTGCGGTGCAGCCGGAGAACACGCCGGTGCCGATGCTGGTGACATTGTTCTGAACCGTCACGCGCTGCAGACCCGTGCAGCCGTCAAACAGGCCGTCAGGCAGACTCTTGAGCTGCGGCGAGAGCACTGCGCTTTTCAGCCCGGTCCACCCGGCGAAGGAGTGGGCCTCCAGAACGTCGAACTGTTCGATTGGCAGCCATTCCAGCGAGCTGCAGCCGGAAAACGCATAGCTGTCGATCCGGTTGAGACGCTCGGGCACGTTCACGGCGCGCAGCGACGTGCAGCCGGCAAAGGCGTGGGATCCCAGCGTACTGAGCCCGCCCATCCCGTCGGGGTCGGGTTCAAACGTTACCTCCGTCAGGGCGGTGCAGCCGGCAAAGGCGTACTTACTGACCTGGAAGACAGTATACGGGAAGGTCACCTGCCGTAGCGATGTGCAGCCTCGGAACGCATAGGCGCTGATGTAGCCGAAACTGCTGCCGAAGTGGATATCCGTCAGGCTCGTGCAGCCCTCAAACGCGTGCGCATGCAGGTCTCTGGCGTCCCGGCTGCCAAAGTCGATGGACCGCAGATTCGTGCAGCCGGCAAAGGCGTAGTCGAGGATGTTGATGGACATGACGTCCCGGTCGTCCGTGCACACGAACTTCACGGTGACGATGTCCTTCCGGTTTTGGAACGCCTTTTTCTGCAGCAGACCGGCGCCGGTGACGGTCAGATTGCCGTCAGCGTCGAGCGTCCAGGCGATGTTGCTGCCGTCAGCGTCCGCGCCGCAGGTGCCGCTGTCGACAATGTTGGCCGCGAAGGCCGCCGGCGCCAGCGACAGCGCCAGACAGAGTGCGAGCACAAGGCTCAAAATGCGTTTTTTCATAGGGTTTCTCCTTTTCACCGTTCGTTATGCGCAGAGCTACGCCATGCGCAGGTCCGCATCCACGAGCGAGTAAAAGCCCATGAGGATCGTCGCGGCCTGTTCGCGCGTCGCACCGCCCTGCGGCTGCAGGAACGTGCCGTCTTTCGTCTGCGCGCCGGAGATGAGGCCGAGCGCGACCGCATCGGCCATCGCGTCCCGCGCCCAGTCAGAGACCTGGCCGCCGTCCGGGAACGCCGAGAGATCCGCTGCCTCGCCGATGTTGTGCATGTCGAGGACCTTGACGGCAAACTCCATGAACATGACTGCGATCTGCTCGCGCGTCACGGGCTTTTCCGGCTCAAAGGTCGTGGCTGACGTGCCGGCCACGACGCCGTTCTGGTATGCCCAGAGCACGGCGTTCTTGTACCAGTCCTGCGTCAGGTCGGTGAACGGCGTTTCGCCGGTGACGGCCGGTTCGCCGACGAAATTATAGAGGATCTGCACGATCTGCGCGCGCGTGGTCGTCGTCGTCGGGGAGAAGTACGCGCCGCCGACGCCGGACATGTAGTCCATCATATAGCAGAAGTCGATGCCCGGGAACGACCAGCTGCTCTCGCTGACATCGGCGAAGACGTCCGCCGCAGTGGTGACGTCCATCTGCGTCTCATAATAAACGGTAGCGCCTGCCGGCAGCAGACGGAAGCACGGCATGGTCATGCGCTGCCACTGCTCCTGCGTGCCGGTGTAGTAGACCTCCTTGAGCTGATCGTCACCCGCGAACACGCCCTGCTCGCCCATGTAATCCATCTCGGCCGGGATGCCGATGTACATCAGGCGCGTGCAGTTGGAAAAAGCGTAATTCTCGACGTAATACATGCTCGTCGGCAGGGAAACGACCGCAAGGCCGCTGCCCGAGAATGCGGATTCGCAGATGTACCGCACACCGTCGGGCACGTCATAGTGGATGCCGGGCCGTGCCGCCGGATAGGCGACGAGATCCGCGCCGCTGGTGGTCATGAGCACGCCGTCGCGCACGGTGTACTTATTGTTGCCGCCGCCAGCCATCGAGAAGCTGCGCAGGCGCAGGCAGTTGGCAAATGCGCCGCCGATCACCGACATCAGCGCATGGGGAAGCTCGATGGACGTCAGGCTGATGCAGCCGGCAAAGCACCGCTCGCCGAGCGTGGTCAGCGTGGACGGCAGCTGCACGCTTGTGATTTCTGTGCAGTCGGCGAACGCATACGCGCCAATGGCCGTGACCCCCTCGCCGATGACGAGTTCCTTGACGGCTGTGCCCTTCCACGGCGCGGGAGCAGTCTTAGAATAGTCACGGATCTGGCCGGAGCCGGTGATGGTGAGCGTGCCGTCATTGTCGAGCGCCCAGGCGACACCGCTGCCGCAGGTGCCGCTGTCGACAACGTCCGCCGCAAACGCCGCGGGGACGAGCGCGAGCATCAGGCTCAGCACGAGCAGGATGCTCAGAAGTTTCTTTTTCATGCCATTTCTCCTTTATTTTTTAGAATGGGTGCTATCAGTATAGCGAAATTCATCTGCTTCCGCAAGGAGTTTTTGCCATCTGTATGGAAAAACGACAAAAAACCGGCGTCCCGTCTGGGACGCCGGTTCGGTGATCGGAGATGGATTTATGCGAGGCTCGCACAGAAGCCCTCGAGGAGCGTGGCGACCTCGGCGCGCGTGGCCTGCCCCTGCGGCAGAAGCCAGACCGTGCCGTCGATCTCGGCGCCGTTGAGGATGCCGAGCGCGACCGCATCGGCCATCGCATCGCGCGCCCAGCTGGAGACCTGCGCACCGTCCGGGTATGCGGACAGGTCGGCCGGGCTCTCGGCGCCGCCGACTTCGAGCACCTTGTCCGCGAACTCGGCCAGCAGCACCGCGATCTGCTCGCGCGTCACGGGGACGTTGGGCGAGAAGGTCGTGGCCGACGTACCGGAGACGACGCCGGTCTGATACGCCCAGAGCACCGCGTCCTTGTACCAGTCCTGCGTCAGGTCGGTGAACGGTGTGCTGCCGGAAACCTCCGGCTCGCCGACGAAGTTATAGAGGATCTGCACGATCTGCGCGCGTGTGGTCACGCCGTCGGGCGCGAAGGTCGTGTCGCCCGTGCCGGACATGTAGCCCATCATGACGCAGAACTGGATGCCCTCATACGACCAGGCGTTGGGGTCGATGTCCGTGAACTGCTCATAGGCAAGGACCTCAGGGGCGAGCACCGTATAGCCCGTGCCGCCGCAGCGGCGGCAGGTGTGCTCAATAAAGCCGCAGAGCAGGCCATCCGGCTCCGAGAGGACCTTACCCTCGTCCCAGTCATGGCCGTATGCGGGCAGCACGGTGTCCATGCTGTAGCCGCAGACGGTGCAGGTACCGGCGATGCGGCCGTCGTCCGTACAGGTCGCAGGCGTATTCGTCAGCGGGTCAAAGACATGGTCCGGATGCTCGTAGCAGATCTTCGCACCGGAGAACAGGTCCTTTGAAAGGGAGAGCGCCTTCCACTGCTCCTCCGTGCCGGCATAGCAGACGACCTTGACATTGCGGGCACCGGAGAATGTCCGATAGCCGATGCTCGTCAGTGAGGCGGGAAGCGAAATGCTCTCCAGCCCGGTGCAGTTGTAAAACAGATGGCTCTCGAGTCTTGTAATGCCCTCCGGGATGGAAACGCTCTTGAGTGCGCGGCATTCGCCGAAGCAAAAGCTGCCGATCCCCTGCAGTGTCGAGGGCAACGTCAGACGCACGAGGTTCGTGCATCCGTCAAACACGCCTTCGCCAAGCGCCGTCACACCCTCGGGGATCACGACCTCGGTCAGGCCCTCGCAGCTGGCAAAGCTGCCCGAAATGAACTTCAGTGTGTCCGGCAGCGCGATCGTCGTCAGGCTTTTGCACCCCGTGAAGGCGCCGACAAGCGACTCCAGCTTGGCCGGCAGACGCACGCTCGTCAGCTCCGGGCAGCCGCTGCACACGTTTTTCAGCCGGGTGATCGTGTCCGGGAACGACACGCTGGTCAGCGATGTGTAGTCCAGCCAAAGCGCGCCCATGTCCGTGATGCCCTCGCCGATGACGGCAGAGGTCACGTCGCTGCGATTGCTCAGCTGCCGGATCTGCATGGCGTCGGACGTGATCGCACCGGTACCGGTGACGGTCAGAACGCCGTTTTTGTCGATCGTCCAGGTGACGCTGCTGCCGTCGCCCTCGGCGCCACAGGTGCCGCTGTCGACGATATCGGCCGCGAAGGCCGCCGGGACGAGCGCGAGCATCATGCTCAGCACGAGCAGGATGCTCAGAAGTTTCTTTTTCATGCCATTTCTCCTTTATTTTTTAGAATGGGTGCTATCAGTATACCGGAAGCCGTGCGCCGCCGCAAGCTGTTTTTGCGCCTTCTGTTCCAAAATCAGCAAAAAACCGGCACCCCTGAACGGGGTGCCGGTTTGGGAATCTCTGATTTCATGCGCCGAGCTGCTGCTCGACCCAGGCGATCTGCGCCTCGACGCTCGGCACGGACGTGCCGCCGTAGGACACGCGCCGCGTGACGCAGCTGGTGAGGTCAATGGCATCATACACGCCGTCGTCAAAGAGGTCGCTGAAGGTCCGGAACGTCTCGAGCGGCAGCTTTTCGAGCACGGTGCTGTGCGCGATGCAGTAGGCCACGAGCTGGCCGGAGACCTTGTACGCGCTGCGGAACGGCAGGCCCTTCGTGACGAGATAGTCCGCGAGGTCGGTCGCGTTGAGAAAGCCCGTCTGCGCCGCGTGGAGCATCTTGTCGGCGCGCACGGTCATGGTCGCGAGCATCGGCGCCATGACGCGCAGGCACATCTTCACGGTGTCCACCGCGTCGAATACGGCCTCCTTGTCCTCCTGCATGTCCTTATTATATGCCAGCGGCAGGCCCTTGAGCGCCGTGAGCATGGCGATGAGGTCGCCGTAGACGCGGCCGGTCTTGCCGCGGATGAGCTCGGCCATGTCGGGGTTTTTCTTCTGCGGCATGATCGACGAGCCGGTCGTGTAGCTGTCCGAGAGCTGCACGAACTGAAACTCCCAGCTCGACCAGAGCACCAGCTCCTCGCTCAGGCGCGACAGGTGCATCATCTCGATGGCGTAAGCATCGAGCAGCTCGACGCAGAAGTCCCGGTCGGACACGCCGTCCAAACTGTTGCGCGCCACATCGTCAAAGCCGAGCTGTTTGGCCTCGAAGAACCGGTCGGTGTCATACGTCGTGCCGGCGAGGGCGCAGCAGCCGATGGGGGAGACGTTCATGCGCTTGACCGCGTCCTGCATGCGGTCAATGTCGCGCAGGAGCATCATGGCATAGGCCATCAGGTGGTGGCCGAAGGTGATCGGCTGCGCGCGCTGCAGGTGCGTGTAGCCGGGCAGAATGTCGCCCTTGTGCGCCTTGGCCTGATCCACGAGCGCCGCGAGCACGTCCTTTGTCAGCGCAATGACCTCGCTCGTCTCGTTGCGCAGATACATACGCAGGTCGAGCGCGACCTGATCGTTGCGCGAGCGGGCGGTGTGCAGCTTCTTGCCGAGGTCGCCGATGCGCGCGGTGAGCACCTGCTCGACGAACATATGGATGTCCTCGCACGCGGGGTCAAACGCGAGCGCGCCGCTGTCGAGATCATCCAGAATGCCCTGCAGCGCGTCGATGATGGCATCGGCGTCCGCCTGCGGGAGGATGTGCTGCGCGCCGAGCATCGCCGCGTGCGCCATGCTGCCCGTGATGTCCTCGCGGTACATCCGGCTGTCGAACCGGATGGAGGAGTTGAAATCGTCCGCGACCGGATCGGTCACGCCGGCCGTGCGGCCCGCCCACATTTTTGCCATGGTGATGGTCTCCCTTCGTCAGTTGTCCCCGCGTCGGGAAGCCCGGCGCGGGGATCGTATCGTTTCTCTATATCTATTGTACCGCTTACATGCTCTTGCCGTCAACCTTTGCCTGCACGGCGATCGGCAGACCGTAGAGGTTGATGAAGCCGGTCGCGTCCGCCTGATTGTAGTCGCTCTCGCCGAAGGTGGCGATCTCCTCGGAGTACAGGGAGTACGGGCTCCAGACACCGGCGTTGATCATGTTGCCCTTGTAGAGCTTGAGCCGCACCGTGCCGGTGACGTGCTCCTGCGTCTTGGTCACGAACGCGCTGAGCGCCTCGCGCAGCGGCGTGAACCACTGGCCGTTGTACACCAGTTCGCCGAAGGTCACGGCGAGCTTCTGCTTCTCGTGCATGGTCATCTTGTCGAGGCAGAGCGTCTCGAGCACGCTGTGCGCCTTGTAGAGGATCGTGCCGCCCGGCGTCTCGTACACGCCGCGGCACTTCATGCCGACAAGCCGGTTTTCCACGATGTCGAGGATGCCGATGCCGTTAGCGCCGCCGATGGCGTTAAGCTTGAGGATGATGTCCTTGGCGCTCATCTTCTCACCGTCGAGCGCGACGGGCTTGCCCTGCTCAAAGTCGAGCGTGACATAGGTCGGGGCGTCCGGCGCGTCGATGGGGCTGACGCTCATCTCGAGGAAGCCCTTCTTCTCGTACTGCGGCTCGTTGCCCGGATCCTCCAGGTCGAGACCCTCGTGGCTCAGATGCCAGAGGTTCTTGTCCTTGGAGTAGTTGGTCTCGCGGTTGATCTTCAGGGGCACGTTGTGCGCCTCGGCGTAGTCGATCTCTTCCTCACGCGACTTGATGTCCCACTCCCGCCACGGGGCGATGATGGGCATGTCGGGCGCGAAGTGCTTGACCGCCAGCTCGAACCGGACCTGATCGTTGCCCTTGCCGGTGCAGCCGTGGGCGATGGCGTCCGCGCCCTCCTTGTGGGCAATCTCGACAAGGCCCTTGGCGATGCACGGCCGCGCGTGGCTCGTGCCGAGCAGGTACTCCTCGTACACGGCGCCGGCCTGCATGGTCGGGATGATGTAATCGTCGACGTACTCGTCCGTCAGGTCGAGTACGTAGAGCTTCGAGGCACCGGTCTTGATGGCCTTCTCTTCCAGGCCCTCCAGCTCGTCGGCCTGGCCGACGTTGCCGGACACGGCGATGACTTCACAGTTATTGTAGTTCTCCTTCAGCCAGGGGATGATGATGGACGTATCCAGACCGCCGGAGTAAGCAAGGACGACTTTTTTGATATCTTCTTTTTTCATCATGGTTGCCTCCATTGATTAATCATTCATAAGATGTGCATATTATTCACCTTTTTCACGCAAATGTCAACCCCCTTTTTTTGAATAAAATTCACGCAGGAAACGGCTTTCTTTCGGTGATATGCACAAAAAGGCGAACTTCATGCGCAAAACGCCGCCGCTCCGGGTATCCAAGCGACGGCAGGATATGCACTTATGCATGAATATTGGAAGCTTCGTCTCAGGGCAGCTCCCGGCGCAGGGCGTCGATCTCGTCGCCCCAGAGCGACCCGGCCGCGTCCGGCGGCCAGCGCAGCGCCTGCGCGCTGCTGTCGAGCGTGACGTGTACCGGCAGGGCGGCCGGGCGCCGGAACAGGCAGCGCGTGAGCGCGGCCATGGCGCGCAGGACGTCCGCATCCGTGGCCGCATCGCCGAAGGCGGCGCGCGCCAACCGCAGGATGCGCCGCGGGTGCGCGCCGCAGCGGATGAGATGATAAAAGCAGAAGTCCGTCAGCGCGCACGGAACGCCGGCGCAGTCGGCATCCGGCGCGGAGAGCGCGGCGCGCAGCTCCGCGCGCAGGGGATCTTCGGCACGCTCGGCCTCGGCCGCAATGAGCCAGCGCACGAGCGTGCGCGGCACGGCGGCGTTGACGCCGTAGGCATCCGGCGCGCAGACGGCCTCGCCCAGCAGCAGCGCCGTGAAGTCCGCCGCGGCGAGCGGGAGCGCCGCGTGCGTCCGCGCGAGCCCCGCAAGGTCGGCGTTCGGCCGCACGGACACACCCAGCGCCTTGCACAGGCGCAGCACGCGCGCCCGGTCGCCCCCCGGCTGCCGGTGTGCAGCAGGCGCTTGCGCAGGCCGTGCGCCTGCATGGTCAGCAGGAGCCCGGCGCGTTTGAAGCGCTGCTCGGCATCGTCCGGCACGAACGGATGCGGCGACACCGCGCGGCTGAGCGGTGCCGCGCGCAGCGGCAGGGAAAACGTCACGGCGCGCACGCCCTCCCCCTCCGGCACAAAGGTCGTGTTGCGGCGGCGCTCGGCCGAGAGCGTCAGCAGGTCGAGCTCCGTCACGAGCAGGCCGGGCTCGGGCGCAAACGGCGCGTGCTCGGCAAGGACGGTCCCGTTTTCCGCGATGAGGTGGTGCGCGGAAAAGACGGCGCGCTCGGTCGATTCGTCCGGCCCGGCGTTGGCGTAGACATAGCCGCAGAGACCGCGCGCGGACGCGGCGCGCAGCAGCGTGCGGCGGTGGGCGGGCTTGCCGGCCGCCTCGGGCGAGGCCGAGCAGTTGGCAATCACGGTCGCCCCGGCGAGGCACAGCCGCACCGACGGCGGCACCGGCGCCCACACATCCTCACACAGCTCCACACCGAGGCGAAATGCCGGCATCTGCGCGCAGCCGAACACCAGCCCCGCGCCGAACGGCACGTCCTGCCCGCCGACGGTCACGCAGCCGGGGCCGCTGTACGCTGCCGCGGACGTGAAGCAGCGCTTTTCCGCAAACACGTCATAGTTCGGCAGCCAGGTTTTCGGCACGACGCCGAGGATGCGACCGCGGTGCAGCACGGCCGCGCAGTTATAGAGCTTGCCCCCGGCGCGCAGCGGCACGCCGAGCACGACGACGGGGTCGCAGTTTTGCGTGTGCGCGCAGATGCCTGTGAGCGCCGTCTCGGCCGCATCGAGCAGCAGCGCGGACAAAAACAGGTCGCCGCAGGTGTAGCCCGTCACGCACAGCTCCGGCAGCACGAGCAGCGCCGCGTGTGCGCGGTGCGCCTGGTCGATGCGCGCGCAGATCGCAGCCGCGTTGCGCCTTGGATCGGCCACGGCCACGGGGATGGACGCCGCCGCCGCGCGCAGGAAACCGTCTTGCATGGTCATTCCTCCCTTTTGGGTCAGTATGCCCAAAAAGCGCACAAAAAGCCAACACGCCCACTTTTCAACCGCCCCGCCACGCGGTATAATACAATATTATAAAATGGAGTCGGCGCTCCGGAGCAATGGGACTGCTTTTCCCAAAGTCTCTGAGCCGCGGGGGAGCCAGAGGGGGCAAGGCCCGCTTCGGATAAGATCCGGCGTCGTGTTCAGCGATGCCTTCCCCTTGAGGGGAAGGTGGCGCGGTGGTCACGCCGCGACGGATGAGGTGTCGTTGGATACGCGGCGCATCGCCGAAAACGCCGGCAAAATCCATCGCCTTTCCACCTCATCCGCCTCGCGATGCTCGGCAGCTTCTCGGCAAGGAGAAGGCTTGGGTGTTGGGCAAGGACTTTCCACATGACGCAACTGCGAATCATCCCCCAAGGAGGTTTTTCATATGACCGACCGGACCCTTTCCGAATTTACCGCGCAGCTCGCCTCCGCGTCGCCCGCGCCGGGTGGCGGGGGCGCGGCCGCGCTCACCGGGGCGCTGGCGGCGAGTTTAGCCGCGATGGCCGCGAACGTAACGGCAGCGAACCCCCGCTATGCCGAGCGCACGGACGCGCTCGCGACGCTGGCCGCCGCGTGTGATGCACAGCGCACGGCGCTGCTCACGCTCATCGACGCGGACGCGGCGGGCTTCCTGCCGCTGCAGCGGGCCTACGCCATCCCGAAAACAGACCCCGAGCGCGCAGCCGCGCTCGCGGTCGCGGCGCGCACGGCGTGCCAGGCCCCGCTGGATATGCTGGCGCACTGCGAGCAGGTGGCGCTGCTGCTGGCCGCCGCACTCGAGGCGGCGAGCCCCCTCCTGCGCTCGGACGTCGGGTGTGCGGCGGCCCTGTGCCGCGCAGCGGCGGAGGCCGCGGCCATGAACGTTTTTGTCAACACCGGCCTGCTCGCGCCCGCCGACCGCGCCGAGACCGAGGCGCGCGCCGAGCACCTGCGCGCAACCGTGGTGCAGTGCTGCGCGCGGACCGTGGAGGCGGTGCTTGTCGCGCTGCGCGGGGAGGGCTGATCCATGGCGAACACCCTGACCGGAACGCCCGCCGCCGCGGCAATCTATGTGCAGGTGCGTGAGCATGCCGCCGCACTCGATGCACCCCCCTGCCTCGCGGCCGTGTCCGTCGGCGCGCAGCCGGACGACCGGGCCTATCTGCGCAGCATCGCACTCTCGGCGGAGGACTGCGGCATCACCGTGCGCCCCGTGCCCCTGCCGGCGGACTGCGCGCCAGAAGCCCTGACCGACACCCTGCGCGCCCTGAGCACGGACGGCGCGGTGCACGGCGTGCTGCTGCTGCGGCCGCTGCCGGAGGCGCTGCGCGCGCAGGAAATTCTCGACACGCTCGATGCGCGCAAGGACGTGGACGGCATGACGACGGCATCGCTCGGCGCGCTCGTGACCGGGGCGGCGGGCTTTGCCCCCTGCACGGCCGAGGCGCTGTCTCTTATACACATCTCCGAGCCCACGAGACATCTCAG
>ENA-OYYV01000251-OYYV01000251.1-human-gut-metagenome-genome-assembly--contig:-NODE-251-length-31628-cov-5.568777_pt1 | contig 31628 bp, 29 predicted proteins | sample MGYA00244069_ERZ653462 | MGnify/ENA primary metagenome ERZ653462 (study PRJEB26926, sample SAMN06165170) | human gut metagenome | biome: ENVO:00009003; feature: ENVO:2100002; material: ENVO:00002003...
GATCTACACCTCTCTATTCGTCGGCAGCGTCAGATGTGTATAAGAGACAGGCGCTCGAGGGCCGCGTCTTTTTCAATGTGCTTGCGGTACTCGGCGAATGTGGTCGCACCGATGACCTGGATCTCGCCGCGCGAGAGCGCAGGCTTGAGGATGTTGGCGGCGTTCATGCTGCCTTCGGCGTCGCCGGCGCCGACGATGTTGTGCACCTCGTCAATGACGAGGATGATGTTGCCGACGCGGCGGATCTCCTCGATGAGGCCCTTCATGCGGCTCTCGAACTGGCCGCGAAACTGCGTGCCCGCCACGAGCGCCGTGAGGTCGAGCAGATAGACCTGCTTGTCGCGCAGCTTATAGGGCACGTTGCCCTCGGCGATGCGCTGGGCAAGCCCCTCGGCGATGGCCGTCTTGCCGACGCCGGGCTCGCCGATGAGGCAGGGGTTGTTCTTCTGGCGGCGGTTGAGGATCTGGATGACGCGCTCAAGCTCCTCGGCGCGGCCGACCATGGCGTCGAGCTTGCCGTCGCGGGCGCGCTGCGTGAGGTCGATACAGTAGTTATTCAGGAACTTGAGCTTGCGCGGAGCGGCAGAGCGTTTGTCAGCCGCGGCGCTGTCCGGATGCGGCGGCTCGGCCGCGGCGGCGGAATCGGCCGCCGGAGGCGGGTTCTGGTTAAAGAGGCGGTTGAGAAACGGGAAGGTCGCGGTCTTGCCGTCGTCCTCGTCCGTGTCGGCGTCGGAGGCGTCGGCGTCCGTGTCGGGCGCACCGTCGCCGCCGAGCATGCCCATGCTGCCGAGCATTTCCGCCACGTCGCCGGTGAGATTGTCGAGATCGGCGTCCGAGATGCCGAGCTTTTCCATCATCTCATCGACGGGCTTGATGTGCAGCTCACGCGCGCAGCGCAGGCACAGGCCCTCGTTATGGGACTCGCCGTTTTCGATTCGTGTGATAAAGATCACCGCTACGTTTTTCTTGCAGCGGGAGCAGAGTGTAGGCTGCATAGCTTGGTTCTCCTGTTCGATAGATTCCGTGCACGCCGGTCACACGCCCACGCCGAACGTGAGCACGTCGATGGCCAGCAGCGCTTTTGCCAGGGCGGTGTGCGCGAGGGTGTCGCGGCCGATGACGGGCCCGGCAAACTGCAATGCCCAGCACAGCAGGATGCCGAAGCACACGCCGTTGACCGCGCCGAGGGCGGCGCCGCCAATGTCGTTGAGCTTCTCCCGGTTCGGGAGTTGGAAGGTCAGGTTCGGCAGGTTGCCGATCGCGGCCAGAATGAGCATGATGAGCAAAAAGCCGACGGACGTGACGAGCACGTAGCACAGCCGCGCGCAGTAGACCTGCGTCATGGCGGCGCGCAGCGTGATGCCCTGCTCGTCGCGCATCGTGAGCGCGGCGCGGGCCATGCGCTGCGCCGGCCGGCCGTTCACACCGGCGGCGGCAAAGCACTGCTCGGCATATTCCTGCGCGGTGTCGGGATGCGCAGCGACCCAGTCCTCTCCCGAGAGGCCGGCGTCGTTATCCGGCAGCTCGGTAGCGACAACGTCGAGCTGGCCCTCAAAGTACCCGCCGGCAAACGGCTCCGCCACCGGCAGGAGCCGGTCGGAAAACAGGCCCGCGAGCAGCGCCGCGCCGTAGAGCGCGACGACGATGGCGGCCAGCTGTGCGGCGCTGAGGATCAGGCCGCGGCGGTAACCGCCCCAGACGGCGGCCAGAAAAATGGCGACGAGCACCACTGTCAATACGATCTTCATAGGTGTATCCCTGTTCTTTCTCTCTAGGCTGCGGGGGTCAGAAGGCGAGCACCTCGGCGCTCGAGCCGCTCACGAGCAGCGCCGCGCCCCGGCGCAGCAGCACCGAGCGGCGGACGCCGAGCAGGTTCTGCTCGACGGATTTGATCTCATCGAGCTGCTGGTTATAGAGCGTGAGCCGGTCGCTGTACTGCACGAGCACCTGCTTGCCGTTGACCGACAGGCTCGTGACGGCACCGATCGTGCTGCACTTGCCGATCTCGTTGCCGGAGGCACCGACCGTGACGAGCTGCTCGGCGCTGCCGGAGCGGTAGCGGCTGAGCGCGAGGGTCACAAATCCATCGCCCTCGGCGGCATAGTCGTACAGGTACAGGTCCCCGAAGGGGTACTCGGCGGTGAGCTTGGACGTGTCGTCAAAGAAGGCCAGGCGCGTCTGCGACACGCAGCAGACCTTGCCGCCGCGCCAGAAGAGATCGGCAAAGAGCTCATCCGCGCACGCGGCGCTGCCGCGCTCGTCGGCGCTCGTGAGCGAAAACGTGTGCACAACGCTGCCGGAATCCTGCAGACAGAGCGCGGCAAGATACTTCCCGTCCGGGCTCACGGCGGCGCGCACGAGATAACCGGTGCCGGAATACCAGACGTAAACAGCCTTGCCGGAGGTGTCATACACCGTGACGGCACCCTTATAGCCCGCAGCGTCCGAGCAGACGGCGAGATAGCCGCTGTCGCTCAGGTCGGCGCTGATAATTTCGCCGGCGGGCTCGATATCGGTCTTGCTGCCCTTGAAATCCGCCACGCACAGCGTCGTACCGCCGATGTCATAGGCGCACACGCGCTCGCCGCCGACGGAAATGCCCGGCTGCGAGAGCGTGAAGATCTCGTGCAGGACGGTCTTGCCGTTATCATCGAGCAGCTGCAGACCGCTCGAGGACACGACCGCGAGGCGGCTGTCCACCGTGCGGAAGGTGCGGCTGGCGCTGGAGTCAAACGTGTAGGGCGCGCTGTCGTCCAGATAGTCACTCGCCGAGCCGGGCCGGTCGCGCAGCAGCAGATACAAAAACAGAAGCACGGCCAGCACGCACACCGCCACGATGACGGTCTGCCGCAGCCTGGGATTTCGTTTTTGGTGGTCGTTCATGGACATTCCTCCCCTATCCGCCGGGCGGATGCGGTGTCAGGCCTGATTCATCATATCGCCGACGGCGCCGTCGTACCACACGCGGTTGAGATACAGCCCCTGCGGGGGCATGGTCGGCCCCGTGAGCCGCCGGTCACGCATGGCCAGCAGCGCCGGGATGGTCTCCGGCTCGATCTTGCCGTAAGACGCATAGACCATGGTGCCGACAATGGCGCGCACCATATTATACAGGAAGCCGTCAGCACAGACGGCGATGGAGATGAGCGGGCCGTCCCGCTCGGCGCGGCACCAGTGCACCGTGCGCACGGTCGTGCGCGTCTCGGTACCAACGGAGCGCACGGCGGCGAAGTCGTGCGTGCCCTCAAAGGCGCGGCCGGCACGCGCGAGCCGCTCAAAATCCAGCAGCTGGGGATAAAAGCAGACGCGGTGCTCCAAAAACGCATCGCGGATGCGGGAATTGTAGATCTGATAGACGTATTCTTTCTGGATGCACGAGCCGATGGCATTGAAATCCTCCGGCGCGGCGACGGCGTCGACCACGGCGATGTCCGCCGGGAGGCGGGCATTGACCGCGAGGGGTACCCGGTCGATCGGGATCGTGCAGCCGGTGCGGAAATTGGCGCAGTAGCGCTTTGCGTGCACGCCCGCGTCCGTGCGGCCGCAGCCGACGACCTTGATCGGCTCGCCGCAGACCTTCGTGAGCGCGCGCTCCAGCGTTTCGGCGACGGTGATGTCCGTCTTCTGCACCTGCCAGCCGTGATAGGCCGTGCCGTCATACTGCAGGCGCAGAGCGATGTTGCGCCTCACAGGCCGAACCTCGCAAGCACGATCACGCCGGCGAGCACGAGCGCGCTCCAGAGCATGGCCAGCGTGTCGCGCGTGCACCACGTGAGCTGCTTCATACGTGTGCGGCCCTGATCGCCGTGATAGCAGCGGCACTCCATGGCCACGGCCAGCTCGTCCGCGCGGCGGAACGCCGACACGAACAGCGGCACCAGCAGCGGCAGCAGCGCCTTGGCGCGCTGAAAGAGGTTACCGGTCTCAAAATCGGCGCCGCGCGCTTTCTGCGCGGACATGATCTTGTCCGTCTCCTCAATGAGCGTGGGGATGAAGCGCAGGGCCATGGACATCATCATGCTCATCTCGTGCACGGGCACTTTGAGCTTTTTGAGCGGGCCGAAGAGGATCTCCATCGCGTCGGTGAGCGCGATGGGCGATGTGGTATAGGTCAGCAGGAACGTGCCTGCAATGAGCATCGTGATGCGCAGGACCATGAACACGGCGCGGATCAGGCCCTCGTAGGTGACGGTGATCTTCCAGAAGGACACGAGCTCGCGCCCGGGCGTGAAGAACATATTGAGCACGGCCGTGAGCGCGATGATGATCCACAGCGGCTTGAGACCGCGGAGGATGACCTTGAGCTGGATGCGCGAGAGCGCGATGCACACGCCCGTAATAATCAGCATAACGGCGTAGGACACGTAGCTTTCCGCCGTGAACAGCGCCGCGATATAAACGATGGTCAGCAGGAGCTTGCAGCGCGGGTCGAGCCGGTGCACGATGCTGCTGCCGGGGAAAAACTGGCCGAGGGTGACGTCCTTCAGCATACGCCCGCCTCCTTCCCGACGGCGAGCAGCGCATCCGTGAGCTGCTCAAGGGTGTAGATCGACGGCGGGAGCGCGACGCCCCGGTCGCGCAGTGCCTGCGCGATGCGCGCAGCCTGCGGCACGTCGAGGCCAATATCCAGCAGCTCCTGCGTGTGGGCAAAGACCTCCGCCGGCGCGCCGTCAAAGGCGACGTGCCCGGCATGAAAGACGATGAGCCGGTCGGCAATGCGGGCGGCATCGTCCATGCTGTGCGTGACGAGCAGGACGGCCGAGCCGGTCTCGCGCCGGTAGGCGGCGATGTTTTCGAGCACGCCGCGACAGCCCGCGGGGTCAAGTCCGGCCGTGGGCTCGTCGAGGATGAGCACCTGCGGGCGCATGGCGATCACGCCGGCGATGGCGATGCGGCGCTTCTGCCCGCCGGAGAGTTCCAGCGGCGAGCGCTCGAAGAGCGCCTCGTCCACACCGGCAAAGCGGGCAGCCTCGCGCACGCGCGCATCGACCTCTTCCGTGGAGAGCTTGGCATTTTTCGGGCCGAAGGCGATGTCCTGATATACCGTCTCCTCAAAGAGCTGGTGCTCGGGATACTGAAAGACCAGCCCGACCTGAAAGCGCACGTCGCGCGTGGCGGCCTTGCTGCGGTGAATGTCCTCCCCGTCGAAGAGCACGGTGCCGGACGTCGGTGCGAGCAGCCCGTTGAGGTGCTGGATGAACGTGCTCTTGCCGGAGCCCGTGTGGCCGATGATGCCCACGAACTGCCCGGCAGGGATGGCGAGATCAATATCGTCGATGGCGACTTTTTCAAAAGGTGTCCCGGCGCTGTAGGTGTGCCGGAGATGATCCACCCGGATGATTGGCGTCATAATTTCGTTTCCTTTATCGATGAAGATCGGTGGTTATTTCTTCAGAGCGGCGGCGACGGCGTCCGCACAGTCGGAGACCGTAAGCGCGTCGAGCGGCACGTCCATGCCGTGCGCGCGCAGCGCGTGCAGCAGCCGGACGGTGACGGGCGCAGTGAGGCCCTCTTTTTTCAGCAGGTCGACCTGCGAAAAGACCTGCTTCGGCGCACCGTCGGCCACAACGGCGCCGTTGGAGAGCACGATGACGCGGTCGGCGCCGATGCACTCTTCCATATGATGCGTGATGAGCACGACCGTGATGCCCTGCTCGCGGCAGAGTTTCGTGGCCGTGTCGATCACTTCACGCCGGCCGGAGGGGTCAAGCATGGCCGTCGGCTCGTCGAGCACGATGCACTTGGGCTGCATGGCGATGACGCCCGCAATGGCCACGCGCTGCTTTTGTCCGCCGGAGAGCAGGTGCGGCGCGTGCAGGCGAAAATCATACATGCCGACCTGCTTCAGGGCTGCATCCACCCGTGCGCGTATCTCCTGCGGCGGGACGCCGAGATTCTCGGGCGCGAAGGCTACGTCATCCTCGACGACGTTGGCGACGATCTGGTTATCGGGATTCTGAAAGACCATGCCCACCGTGGCGCGCACAGACAGAAGGTTATTCTCGTCCGCCGTGTCCATGCCGTCGACATACACCTTGCCGCCGGTCGGCAGCAGGATGGCGTTGAAGTGCTTGGCGAGCGTGCTCTTGCCGGAGCCGTTGTGCCCCAGCACGGCCACGAACGAGCCGCGCGCGATCTCGAGCGAGAGGTCGCCGAGCGTGGGCTGGGGCTCGCCGGGGTAGGTAAAGGTCAGATGTTCGGTTCGTAAGATCGGTTCCATGGTGTTCCTTTCCGCTCAGCGCTCCCAGCGGCAGGTCGCCCCGCACGGCAGCACAAGGCCGGACGCCGTGACCGGCAGACCCAGCTCCTGTGACTGGCTGCGGCCGCCGAAGCGCCGGGTGAAAATGCTCTCCGAGAGATACGTGAGCACCGACGGGCTCAGGCCCGTGGTGTAGGAATTGATGATGACAAAGAGCGGATCGTCCGACAACACGCCGGACACCAGCTCCACGAACGGCCAGAGGTTCGTCTCGAGCTTCCAGACCTCGCCGCCCGGGCCGCGGCCGTAGCTTGGCGGGTCCATGATGACGGCGTCATAGCGGCGGCCGCGGCGGATCTCCCGCTCGACGAACTTGCCGCAGTCGTCCACGATCCAGCGGATGGGCCGGTCGGCCACGCCGGAGGCGGCGGCGTTTTCCTTGCCCCAGGCGACCATGCCCTTCGCCGCGTCGACATGGCACACGCTCGCCCCGGCGGACGCGCACGCGACCGTGGCCGCGCCCGTGTAGCCGAAGAGATTGAGCACCGAGACCGGGCGGCCGGCCGTGCGGATCTTCGCCATGGCGTAGTCCCAGTTGGCGGCCTGCTCGGGAAAGATGCCCGTGTGCTTGAAGTTCATGGGCTTGACGCGGAATGTCAGGTCCCGGTAGCGGATGTCCCAGCTTGGCGGGAGGGTGCGCTTGTCCCAGCTGCCGCCGCCGGTATGGCTGCGGCTGTAGCGCCCGTCGGCCGTGCGCCAGCGCGGGTCGGTGCGCGGCGTGTCCCAGATGGCCTGGGGGTCCGGGCGCACGAGCGTATATTTTCCCCAGCGCTCGAGCTTTTCGCCGCGCGAACAGTCGAGCACCTCAAAGTCCTGCCAAGAATCCGAAATCCACATAGCTGCTCCTCTTGTCCGGCGGGACGGAACCGTGCAGTTCCAGTGTGCGCCGGAATGGTGATACTTAGACAGTGTATTATATCATCAAGTGCCGCAATGGTCAATGTGTCCGGGGCGTCCGGAGGGCCGGAATTGTAAACAAATGATAAAGAATCGCCCGCCGGAGCGCCGGCGGGCGATGCAGGAGCAAATTGGGATTCAGCGGCGGCCGCTGCCGACATGATCGCGGTCAAATTCGCGCAGGGTCTCGTGCGCGAGCGCGCGGCGGCGGGCCTCCTCCGCCTCCAGCTGCGCACGGCGGCGGCGCTTTCGCTCGGCCTCGACCTGCTTGCGGCGGCGCACCAGCCACAGCACATAGCCGATAACGGCCAGCACGACGAGCAGGAGCACGACGAGCACGATCGGGTTCGTGAAAAAGGCGCGCAGGTGGCCCACGATATACGCCCCCTTCGACACGGCGACATCGACCGCCGCGACGAGCTTGACCGTGCCGTAGACCGTGCCGTTATACGACACCGTGAGCTCGCCGACCTCGTCCCCCGCTTTGACGGGGGCCTCAAGCGGTTTGCCGTCGCGCTCGGAATAGATGGTGACCTGCTGCTCGAACTGCGGCGCGCCGGCCGTATCGGCCGACGGCAGCACGGCCGAGATGCTCTGCGCCGGGCGGACGGTCACGCCGTCACTGTCGCGCCCGTAGCGCACGGGCACCTCACAGACAAGGTCGCTCGCGCTGACGATGTCGCGCCAGCCGTAGTTGGAAAACACCCAGCGGTAGGCCATGAGCGTGTCGGAAAAGCTGCCGAAATCGGTCGTGCCGTTGGCGCGGGCCGTGCCCTTGCCGCCGAGCACGACGCACAGCAGGCGCACGCCGTCCTTCTCCGCCGTGGAGACAAGGCAGTAGCCCGCGGCCTCGGTGTGGCCGGTCTTGACGCCCTTGGCATACTCGTAATAATAGCCGCGGTACATCGGGGACTCGGGGTTGATCAGGCCGTTCGTGTTCGAGAGCGTGCGTTCGTCGGACAGGTTCGTGGCCGGGACGGTGTGCTTGACCGTATTGCAGATCGTGGCGAAGAGCTCGTGGCTGAGCGCTTCCTTCGTGATGCGGTAGAGGTCATGCGCCGTGGTGTAATGGTCGTCGTTCGGCAGGCCGTGGGGGTTGACAAAGTGCGTGCCAGTGCAGCCGAGCTCCTGCGCGCGCGCGTTCATGCGCTGCACGAACGCCGAGATGCTGCCGCAGACGTACTCCGCGACGACGTTGCACGCCTCGTTGGCCGAGGAGATCATGGCGCAGTAGAGAAAGTCCTCGAACGTCATGGTCTCACCGACCTTGATGTCGGCATTGCTCGCGCCCTCGACCATGTCGGCATTGCAGTCGGCATAGGCGGTGACGGTGTCATCCAGCTGCACGTCGCCGCGCTCGACCGCCTCGACCGCGAGCAGGAGCGTCATGATCTTCGTCAGGCTCGCGGGATAGGCTTTGGTTTCGATGTTGCGGGTATAGTAATACTGGCCGCTGTCCTCGTCGACGAGCAGAACGCAGTTGGCCCCGAGCTTTTCATCGAGCGCGGACTTGACCGCGTCGCTGCCGAGGACATAGGAGCCCTCCTCGGCCTGAATGGTGCTCTGGGGCACACCATCGGCCGACGTGACAGCGGCGGCCGGGAAAACGGACGCCAGCAGCAGACAGACAAGGAGCAGCAGCGGCAAAATGCGATATTTTTTCATATCTTTCTCCATGGAACTATGATATAATAGAATATCCGGCCGGAGGCGGCGCTGCCGCGCGGCCGGGACAAATGACAGTGTCTTGCCCCATTATAATAATTCCGGCGGCGAAAAGCAAATCATTTCCGCGAAAAGACGCAAACGGAGGGACCGCGATGAAAATACTGGTTGTGGACGACGAAAAAACCATCGTCAAGGGCATCAAATTCAACCTCGAGAACGAGGGCTATCAGGTGGACGTGTGCTATGACGGTGAGACCGCCGTGGACATGGCGCGCCGCGGCGAGTACGCCGTGATTTTGCTCGATCTCATGATGCCGAAGCTCGACGGGCTCGGCGCGTGCCAGCAGATCAGGCAGTTTTCCACCGTGCCGATCATCATGCTCACGGCCCGCAGCGAGGACGCCGACAAGCTCATCGGCTTTGAATCCGGCGCGGACGACTACATCACGAAGCCGTTCAACATCCTCGAGCTCAAGGCGCGCATCCGCGCGCTCATCCGCCGCTCGAGCATGGCCCCCGCCGCCCCGGCCGAGCCGGACGGCGGCAAGCTCGTGCGCGGCCACATCGAGATCGACCCCGAGCGCCGCAGCGCCCGCCGCTTCGGCCAGAACGTGGAGCTGACGCTTAAGGAGTTCGACCTCATCGAACTGCTCATGCGCAACCCCGGCAAGGTCTACTCGCGCGAGCAGCTGCTCGACCTCGTGTGGGGCTACGACTATCAGGGCGACATCCGCACCGTGGACGTGCACATCCGCCGTCTGCGCGAAAAGCTCGAGCGCAACCCTGCCGCCCCCGAATACATCATCACGAAGTGGGGCGTGGGCTACTACTTCGCCGAGGCCTGACGGATGAAGCAGCATCCGTTTCGCATCCGGCTGCCGCACAGGCTGGTATCGAGCGTGCAGTTTCGCTTCGCCGTGACGTTCACGATCCTCGTGGCAATTTTGCTTGCGCTCATGAACACCTACCCCACGCGCACCTCGCGCGACATCGTGTTCACCGAAAAGCAGAGCGCGCTGACAAACCGCGCCGCCGTCGTGTCGTCCTCCCTGTCGCTGCTCGACAATCTCACGCCGGACAACACGCGGCAGGTGCTCGCCCTGCTCGACCTGCGCGACCTGACGCGCATCATCGTGACCGACAGCGAGGGGCTGGCCGTATATGACTCCGCAAGCGAAAACAACATCCGCGGCAAGTACGTGCTCTACCCCGAGCTCGTGCGCGCGCTCGGCGGACAGGCCGTGTTCTACTCGCACTACACGACCGAGGCGTTTCTCAGCCGCGCGGCCATGCCTGTCATGAGCAGCGGCCGGACCGTCGGCGCCGTGTACGTGTGCGAGAGCGACAGCGAGCGCGCCGCGCTCATCGGCAGCATCCAGCGCCGGCTCGGCACGATCACGATCGGTATCGGCGCGGCCGCGCTCGTGGTGCTGTGGTTTTCCATCAAAATGCTCACGCGGCGCATCACGCAGCTGGCCGACGGCGTGCGCACCGTGCAGAGCGGCGACTACAGCTTCCGCCTGACGCTCTCGGGCAACGACGAGCTGACCGAGCTCGGCCAGGAATTCAACAACCTCACCGAACGGCTCGAGACGACCGAGGCCCAGCGCCGCCGGTTCGTCTCCGACGCGTCGCACGAGCTCAAGACGCCGCTGGCGTCCATCCGCCTGCTGTCGGACAGCATCTCCCAGAGCGCGGACATGGACAGCGCGACGATGCGCGAGTTCGTGGCCGACATCGGCAGCGAGGCCGAGCGCCTGCAGCGCACGACCGAGAAGCTGCTCGACCTGTCGCGGCGCGATGACGGCGTGCAGCCGGACGTGACGATCGTGGACCTGCAGCAGGCCGTGCACGGGACGCTGCACCTGCTGCGCCCGCTGGCCGACCAGAGCGGCGTGACGATCACGTGCCTCATGAGCGAGGGCGTGACCGTGCGCGCATCCGAGGACGACATTTACCACATCGTGTTTAACCTTGTCGAAAACGCCATCAAATACAATCTCCCGGGCGGGGACGTGACCGTGCGCGTGGAGACGCACGGCGGGCAGAGCGTCCTGTCCGTGGCCGACACCGGCATCGGCATCCCCGAGGCCGACCGGCCGAACATCTTCAACCGCTTTTACCGCGTGGACAAGGCCCGCTCGCGCGAGCACGGCGGCAGCGGTCTCGGCCTGTCGATCGTACACGATGCGGCCGCGCTCTACGGCGGCACCGTGGCCGTGGACGGCGTGGAGCCGCACGGCACGCGCTTTACCGTGACGTTCCCGCGCGCGGCGGCAGACGACGCGCCCGAAACGCAAAAGGAGGTGCCGGAGACATGAAGCGCTGGCTTCCCATGCTGCTGGCGGCCGTGCTCGCACTCGGCTGCGCGGGCTGCGCAAAGCGACAGACCGTGACGGTATACCGCATCGCAAAAGAGGGCACCGCTCTCATGGAGACAGAGGCGGTCACCGTGCCGGACGGCACGGACCCGGTTCAGGCGGCGATCGACGCACTCGGCGCGGCGCCAGGCGACAGCACGTGCTTCAATCCCGTGCGCGGGTGGCTGACGCTCGGCGGCTACCGCATCGACGACACGGGCACGCTCTGGCTGACGGTGACGGGCTCGGACACGGCGAGCGGCATCGTGCGCACGCAGGCGCTGGCCTGTCTGGTGCTGACGGGCACGGCGCTCGACGGCGTGTCGGCCGTCGGGCTGGAAGAAACGGACGGCGGTGTGCTGCACGAGCCGATGACCGCAAACGATCTTGCCCTGACCGACCCGGCCACGGACACACAATCTTAAATGCAGACCCATTCCCACGGAGGTGTATTTTTCATGCTCAACAATATTGCCCGCATCCAGCGCGCGCTGACACAGGCGCATCTGGACGCCATCCTGCTCACCGACGAAAATGACCGCCGGTTCGCCACCGGCTTCCCGTCCTCGGACGGCGCCGTGATCGTAACGGTACACCAGGCATTTTTCATCACCGACGCCCGCTACATCGAGGCCGCGCGCGCCGCGCTGGCCGGCATCGCGCAGGTGCTGCTGTGCTCGCGCGAGGCGCCGATGCGCACGCTCGTGCAGGGCATCCTGCGCGAGGCGAACGTGCAGATCCTCGGCGGCGAGGAGCAGACGACGAGCTATGCCGAGTTCACGGCCTATGAGCAGCTCTTCGGCCTGAAGCTCCAGCCGGCGCAGAACCTGATCCGCAATCTGCGCGCGGCCAAGCAGCCGGAGGAGCTTGCGATGATGTACCAGGCCCAGCAGATCACGGACGAGGCGTTTGCCCAGATCTGCACCGTCATCCGCCCCGGCATGACCGAGCGCGAGATCGCGGCCGAGCTTATCTACCGCATGCTGCGCCTCGGCGCGGAGGGCATGAGCTTTGACCCCATCGTGCTCACCGGCCCGGACACAAGCATGCCCCACGGCGTGCCCGGCGACCGGCGCGTGGCCGCGGGCGACTTCGTGACGATGGACTTCGGCTGCCGCAAAAACGGCTACTGCTCGGACATGACGCGCACCGTCGCCGTCGGCATACCGACCGACGAGATGCGCAGCGTGTACCAGACCGTGCTCAACGCGCAGCTGGCCGGCATCGCCGCGGCAAAGGCCGGCGTGACCGGCGAGCGCGTGGACGCTGCCGCGCGCAAGGTCATCAGTGACGCGGGCTACGGGGACTACTTCGGTCACAGCTTCGGCCACAGTCTGGGTCTCGACATTCACGAGCACCCCATCGCCGCCCCCGGCGTGCACGGGAGGCTGCCGGAGCACACCGTCATCTCCGCCGAGCCGGGCATCTATCTGCCCGGAAAGTTCGGCGTGCGCATCGAGGACGTGATGCATCTGACGGCAGACGGGGCCGAAATTCTCACCCGGAGCCCGAAAAATCTCATCATTCTGTAAATACCCGCTTGTCAAACCACGCAAAATCGTGTAAACTATATAAGATTTTTGATTCTGATCATTCTTGAGGAGGATTCCTATATGATTACTGCAGGCGATTTCCGCAACGGCGTTACTTTCGAAATGGACGGCCAGGTCATGCAGGTCGTCGAGTTCCAGCACGTCAAGCCCGGCAAGGGCGCGGCCTTCGTGCGCACCAAGATGAAAAACGTCATCACCGGCGCTGTGACCGAGACGTCTTTCAACCCCACCGCCAAGTTCGAGAGCGCCACCATCGACCGCAAGACGATGGAGTACAGCTACAACGACGGCAATCTTTACTACTTCATGGATCCCGAGACCTACGAGCTCATCCCCATCGACGAGAGCGCCCTCGGCAGCAACTTCCGCTTCGTGAAGGAGAACATGGAGTGCGTCATCAGCTCCTACAAGGGCAAGGTGTTCCAGGTCGAGCCGCCCACGTTCGTCGAGCTCGAAGTGACCGACACTGATCCGGGCTTCGCCGGCAACACGGCCACCAATGCCACCAAGCCCGCCACCCTCGAGACCGGCGCTGAGATCAAGGTGCCGCTGTTCATCAACCCGGGCGACCGCATCCGCGTCGACACCCGCGTGGGCGAGTACCTCGAGCGCGCGAAGGGCTGAGAAGCAACAAGACAGGAAAAAGACGCTGCCGCGGCAGCGTCTTTTTTGTTCGTGAATGTGGGCGGCGCACGGTGTATGGGCGGCAGCGCTGGGGATAGCCGCGGCCTTTCCACCTCACCCGGCAAGCCGAGCTTGCAACCTTCTCCTCGAGGAGAAGGCATCGCCTTGCGGCGATGCAAAGATCTCATCCGAGGTGGGCCTTGCCCCCTCGTGCTCCCCTGCGGCTCAAATACCTTTGAAATGATGCATCATTTTCTCCGCAGGGAGAAAGCTTGAAAAGAATCGGCGCGCCGGCTCTTACGGGTCGGCGCGCCGGTCATCTTTCGTTTCGCAGGCGTTCGTCTGCGTTATTCGGCGCTTTCCGCGGCGGGGGCTGCCTCCGGGGCCTCGGCCTGTGCGGCAGCAGCGGCGTTGGCCGCATTGATGCCATGATCCAGATCCTTGATGAAGCAGCGGCGGCGCTTGTGCTGCTCTTTCTCGAGCCGCTTCCATTGTGCAAGGATGTGGTCGTTGAGCTCGAGCATGGGCCCGGTCTCGGCAAACTGCACACCGTGGCGGTTGCAGCTCTGGCAGACATGATCCATCATGACGGCGTTGATGCCCTCAGTCTGCAGATCGGGCCGCACAGCCGTGAGCAGCATGATGAGCGTGTCGCCATGGTGCAGATCGTTGAGCACCTCCGCCCAGCCGAATGGGAACAGGCGGCCGTCGGAGTGCTTGAGCGCGGGCGAGGGATCCAGCGTTGTGACGCCGAAGGCGACGAGCTTGTCCTGCTCATCGAGCACAAAGCAGACAAAGTCCGGATCCACGAGCGGGATGAACTTGTTGGCGTAGCGCTCGATCTGCTCATCCGAGAGCTCCACGACGCCGTAGAGCGGCGCGTAGGCCGCGTTGACCAGTTCAAAGACCTGGCGGACAAACGGGCCGTACTCGCTCTTATGGTGCAGTGTGGCCACGTGCAGATGCTTGCGCTTGAGGATGAACTCCGAGAGCTTGTGCAGGCGCTCAGCCTCTGCGCTGCCCGGCGCAGGCACCGAGATGCGGTACTCGATCCAGTCGACATCCTTGCGGTAGCCAAGACGGGTCAGGTGCTCGGGATAATAGGGCGCATTGTAGTTTGTGATGAACAGGCTCCGGCGGTCAAAGCCCTCAACGAGCATGCCCTCGCGGTCCATGTCCGTGAAGCCGAGCGGGCCGTGCACCTGATCGCACCCCTTCTGGCGCGCCCAGCGCTCGACCGTGCCGAACAGCGCCGCCGAGACCTCGGAATCGTCCACGAAGTCCACCTGGCTGAAGCGCATACGGTGCGTGCCGAACTTGTCATTGGCCTTGTGGCTGAGGATCGCGCCGATGCGGCCGACGATCTCCCCGTCGCGCCAGGCCAGCCAGCAGCGCGCCTCGCAGTAGTCGAACGCAGGGTTCTTGCCCGGCGTCCAGTCGGAGAGGTCATCCCCGTAGAACGAGGGAATGTAGTTCGGGTTATCGGCATAGAGCCGGTTAGGATACTGCATAAACTGGCGCAGCTCGTGCTTGGTCGTGACCTCGGTCACGACGACCGGGCTGTACTTTTCAAACTTCTGCATGAGAATGTGCTCCTTATAACAACAATGACCAGCGGAAATCTGGCTGGCGATAGTATAGCGCGCATTCCGCCGGATTTCAACCTTTGTGTGCGTGGTTATTCACCCAATCGGCACCGTTCGACACGAAAAATCCCCCGGAGCGATGCTCCGGGGGACCGGTTTTCTTGTTTCTGCTTACAGGAGCTCAGGATACCATTTATCGATCGCGTCAACGATCGCGGCAGCCTTGCCTTCCTTGCAGATCTCCAAAATGTCGGATGCGAGGCCGAGGCCCCAGTGGATGAATGCGTTTGCGTTCATGCTACTTTACCCCTTTCTTGATGTTCCGCCGCCGCACACACACTTCGGCGCCGGATGGTTGGTGGCAATACCGGTTACAGGTTTATTTTACCGGTTTTGCACGGGATGTCAAGCGGACAAACATCGCCAAATGCGCAATTTCCCTGCCGCTTTCTTAGCGCGTTCCTGACAGATTTCCGATGCTTTTCCCGCCGGGCGGCTTGCACTGTGCGCCGGAATCGGCTATAATGAGCGTTGCGCCGTGGTTCTGTTGAATAGGCGCGACCATCGCGAGGGGGGAAAAGCATATGCAATGCCGCGAATGCCACGCGGAACTGCCGCAGGGCGCACGCCGCTGCCCGCAGTGCGGACGGCCGGTCCTGCACGAAAAAATCTGGCGAAACAAGCGTCTGCGCGCACTGCTCATCGGCATCGCCATCGTGCTCGTCGCCGTAGGCGCGGGGTTTGCCGTCGTCGCCTCGCAGGACGCCGCCGTCAACAACCGCGTCAAGGAAGCGATCTGCAACTTCCAGTTTGACACCGCCGAGACGCTGCGGCGCGACGTCAAGCTCTTCCCCGCCGGGGACAACGACCTGCGCACGGAGATCATCCGCACCGGCCGGCTCTATCAGGCCGGGCAGTACACGCAGACACTCATGTATATTGACGATCTGCACGAAAAATACACCGACGCCGAGCTGGCGACCTACAGCGGTGTGCTCGATGCCATGGAGGCCAAGAGTCTGCCGCAGATCTACACCGAGGCTGCCAATGCCTACAGCGCGCAGGACTACCAGAGCGCGCTGGCCGAATACACTGTGCTCGCCGCGCGCAATTATTCCGACAGCGACAAGCGCCTGTTTCTCACCAACGCCCACCTGTGCGACAGCCTGGGCCAGCTTGCGCTCACATCCGGCATGACCAATGCGCAGGCCGCTCAGAAGCTCATGGAGCTTATCGGCTTTTCCGACACCAATCAGGTCATCATGCGCGACGACAGCTACGCGCAGGCGTTCCTGACCGGCAGCTGGAGCAGCGATGCGGGTGAGCTGACCGTAACGGACGACGGCACCGTGACGTGTTCTCTGCCCGGCCTGAGCGGGAAGGAATGCACCCTGCTCGACGACACCATCTGCGCCGGCACGGGCGACGACGCTGTGGCGTTTTACCGCTTTTCCGTGCTCAGCGCCCGCATGATGATCGCCGACGCTGTCGGCGACGGCCGCGCCTACACGATGTTCCGGCAATAAACACCGCACATTTTCTGCCCCGCAGCGTCCATGGAAGCTGCGGGGCACTTTTTTGCCGATCTTGAACAGACAGTTGGTAGTTGTTACTTGCTATTTACATTTTTTATACGTATAATAAAATTGGTTGTATCTGAACTTGCAGACCAACGACAAATGGGAGGAGAAAAAACATGAAAAAACGCATCATCAGCCTGCTGCTGTGTCTGGTGCTGATTGTGTCGCTCGTGCCGGCCGCCGCTGCGGCGGACACGGGAGGTGCCAGGACTGTCACGGTACGCTACGCTTCCGGTCACGGGGTTGACACCCATGACTACGAGGCGGACTTCATCTACAGCGACGATCTGTTTACAAAAAGCGGCTACACGTACCGCAAGGATCTCGCGCTGATGTCCATGGGCCTCGCGTTCGCGGCCTACACGAGCAAGGACTCCGAAAAGACGGACGACTATGCCACCGGCAACCGCAACTTTGTATCCATGGCCGAGCAGTGCGGCTTTGAAAACATCCAGTCGAACAAATGGATGTTCCAGCCCGCCGAGGCCGACTCCATCGGCATCAGCTGTGCCAGCAAGGCCATCCGCGACAACGGCGGCAGCTATACGCTCATCGCCGTCGGCGTGCGCGGCAACAACTACCACGCCGAGTGGGGCGGCAACGCCCGGCTCGACGCCGCGGGCGAGCACAAGGGCTTCGCCCTCGGCCGCGACCAGGTGCTTGACTACCTGCGCGCCTACATTGCCGACACCGGCATCTCCGGCCGGTTGAAGATCTGGATCGCGGGCTACAGCCGCGGCGCGGCCGTGTCCAACATGGTCGGCGGCGCGCTCGACAATGGCTACAGTCTCGGCGAGGGCGTCAGCCTCAGCCCGCACGACCTGTACTGCTACTGCTATGAGCCGCCCATGGGCGCGATGAAGGATCAGGTGCAGGGCCGCCTGTATGACAACATCCAGAATCTCGTCAACGCCAACGACCTCGTGACCTACGTCGCGTTCGACAACTGGGACTTCGCCCGCTACGGCGTCGACCGCGTCGTGCCGACCAAGGGCGACGACAACTATCTCGGCTACAAGGCCGCCATGCTCAAGGAATTCGTGAAGATCCCGAACAACGGCGGCATCTACTGGCCCGACCACTTCCAGGCCTGGGGCATCGACCCGAAGGACATCACGAGCGGCGATCTCGGCAAGATCTTCAAGGTCAACATGACGCAGAAAGACTTCTACGCCGACCTCTGCGAGGCGATCACGACGTGCCTCGCCTCCTCGCGCGAAGACTACGCGGAGAATATGCAGGACTTTCTCGTCGCCATGCTGGCGGATATCTTCGGCGCAGCCGATAAGAACACCTCCGGCGTGGCCGAGGCCTTCGCCAAAAAGGTACAGGACAACTGGCAGAAGCTCTTCTACTCGCTGACCATCCCCGGCATGATCAAAAACGGCACAGCCGCCAGGCTCCTGACCGGGTATCTGGTCGAGGCGCTGCAGGAAAACGGCGTTCTGACCTACAATCTCGCGGGCATCGAGGCCGCGATGGGCATGCTCGCGCCGCGGCTGTCGAAGATGGCGTGCAAATACCCCGGCACGACCATGACGCTGCTGGCGAACCTGCTCGTGATCGGGCTGGCCCACTGCGGCGAGCCGGGCCTCGCCTGGCTGCGCAGCCTGCCGGACGACTACATGACCAAGAAGCAGACCGTGAGCTATGCGGGCCTGTTTGACGACGTGGGCGCAGACGCCTGGTATGCATCCAGCGTAGACTATGTCAAGTATGGCCGACTCATGTACGGCACCGGCAATAACCTGTTCCAGCCCGACGCGCAGATGACCCGCGCCATGTTCGCGCAGGTGCTCTATGCACTCGAGGGCAGCCCGTCCGTGCGCGGTCTGAGCTGCCCGTTTACCGACGCGGGCGGCAGCTGGTACACCGACGCCGTCATCTGGGCGTACCACGCGGGTGTGGTCGCGGGCGTGTCCGCGACGCAGTTCGCGCCGAACGAAGCGCTGACCCGCGAGCAGATGGTGACCATGCTCTACGGCTACGCCGGCCGCGATGAGCAGCTCTCCGGCTCCGACGGCGCACTTGCCAGCTATCAGGATCAGGCGAGCGTATCCGACTGGGCGCGTGAGGCCATGGCCTGGGCCGTGAGCACCGGCGTGATCACCGGCACGTCCACCACCACCCTCGCGCCGCAGAAGATCGGCACGCGCGCCGAAGTTGCGACCGTGCTGATGCAGTTTTGTGAGCAGTGATATCAGCGCAGCGCCCGGACTTCCTGAGAAGTCCGGGCGCTTTTTCATGCGTGCAAAGCCCGCCCCCGGCGAATGCCGGGGGCGGGCTGTTTTTGTATGCGGTTTACTGGTCGGCGGCTGCGGCTTTCGCGCTGCGGCAGTTGGCGCGCAGCACCGGCATGAGTGCCGTGAGCGCAATGTCCAGCTTGCGGGAATAGTCCCCTTCCATGCCGTTATTGATCCAGTCGATGAGCATGCCGAACATCATGTCCGTGTACATGCGGATGATCGCCTCAAGGTCCTCGGGCATGATGTCCATGTTCTGCGCATAGCGCGTGATGACCTGACGGGCATAGTAATCGCTCGTCTCCCACGTGAAGCGCTCAAGCTCTTCCTTGCCGTAGCCGTGGTAGATGTTCAGGATGGCCTGCCGGTCGTTCGAGAGGTTCGCCGCCAGCGTCAGGAAACCCTCACGCACGGTCTCGAAATTGCCGTTCGTGTCCAGAAAGTGCTGCACGCGCAGCTCAAACACATACTGCGTGAGCACATAAATATCCGTGAAATAATAGTAGAATGTCTTGCGGCTGCAGCCCACAGCGTCCGTGATCATCTTGACCGTGATGCGGTCGATCGTATAGTCGTTGAGCAGGCGCATATACGCATCCGCGAGCGCCGTGCGCGTCCGGTTCTGCTTCATGAAGTGTGCCTCCGTTCCTGCGGCCGGACGAATGCCGGCGCTGTTTTTCCTAGCCCTATAGTAACCCACCTGTCACCATAATTCATTGGCCATTATCACGTTTGTGTAACGTTTTTGCACACTTGGCGAAACGATTCTACCCGTTTGTCCGGATTTTTTCAGGAATCCAGCTCGCCCTGCAGCTGGCAGGTGCGCATAATGATGGCGGCGAGCTGTGCGCGGCTGGCGCCGTCGTTCGGGCTCAGCTCCCAGCTGCTCGTGCCGTAGAGCAGGCCCATGGAGACGGCCCACGTCGTGGCGGAAAACGCCCAGTCGGGAACGGTGTTCCAGTCCTCGTAGCCGCCGATGGGCCGCGGGCGGACGCCCTTTTCCGGGCCGAAGACGCGGTAGAGCATCGTGACGAGCTGCGCGCGCGTGAGGCGCGCGTCGGGCGCAAAGTGCGTGTCATCCACGCCGACAGAGACCTCGTTGGCATAGGCCCAGCGCACGGCGTCGGCGTACCAGGCATCGGCCGTGACATCTTCAAATGAGAGCTCCGGCAGCTCGGACACATCCGGCTCACCGGCCATGCGGTAGAGCATCGACACGAGCATGGTGCGCGTCGTCTCCCCCGCCGGGTCGAACAGATCGTTGCCGATACCGCTCATGAGACCGAAGAGCACACAATAATCAATGCCCGCGTGCGACCAGTCATCCGCTGCTGGCATGTCGTCAAACACGCCGCCGGCACAGTACTTGTCGCCGATGCAGGGATCCGGGATCTTGGCCGTCTCCGTCTTGCCGCAGATGGAGCAGGTGCGCTCCATGTTCACGACACCGTCGTCCGTCTCGATGGCCGTCCAGGCGCTCCAGTGGTGGACGGGATAATAATACTGCACCGCCTCCGTGACGCGCTCGCTGCCCTTGAAATAGTGCACGGTGCTGCCGTTGGTGAGCGTCATGGTATAGATCGTCTTGACCGCCGGGTCGAGCACGCGGTACTCCGTGGCCGAGACCTGACCGATGATCATGACATAGTGGCCGTTGGCCGAGTAGCCGTTGAGGTGGATGATCGGCGGGCTGTAGCTGCCTTCGCCGCCGACGTAGCGCGCGATGGCCTCGGCGAGCGAGGTCTTGCTGTACGTCGCGCCGCTGAAGGCAACATCCTCCGGCGTCGTGGCAAAGGGCGTGCCGTAGTGGCCGCCGCTGCGCCAGTAATCGCCGAGCGCGCCGGGCGTGGCGTCGATGCCGAGGTACGACAGCGCCATGGAGATGCACGCCGTGAAGCACTCGTGGTTGGCATAGCCCACATAGCTGCCCCAGTACTCGGGGCAGAACAGATCGGTATAGGCCGGCACCTGGCAGATATAGCGGACCGTGCCCGTCTTCACGCCGGAATTCTGCGTATACTCCACGCCCGCATACGGCGCGGCATCCACCCGGCTGGCCGCCGCGGCGCCCATCGTCAGACAGGGCAGCAGCCCCGCCAGCAGGCACAGCGTCAGCGCCAGGCTGAGGATTCGTTTCTTCATAGATGACTCCTTTGGTTCCGGATTTTTGCTGGGTGTTGACATAACGTACACACACATTTGCATATCTTACACCTTCTGTTACGAAATTGCAACCTTTTTTGCTTCCTCTGCCAGCATTTGTGGGGCACGGCGGCCGGACGGGGGCCGGTTTTGGTGCGAAAAGTGGGGATGCAGAGATCTCGACAGGATTCGCAAAAATCGTTATGTAAACCGATACAAGCAAAATATGGTCGTGCGCACGCGGACGTGCGCGGACGGTGCGGAACATTTTCTGTGACGTACATAATATTTCTATTGACAGATATGCAAATGCATAATAAAATGGAAATAGAAGGGGCCGCTTCCGACGCCGCGCGGCCGCAGGCGGCCGATTTCCCATGCGAAGCCGGGCGAGTGCGCCGCTTCGATGGCCAAATCTGCTCTTTCGGCGGCAAAAATGCTGATGAATCAGCGCAGACTCGGTGTTATGTAAACTGCAAGGAGGTGAGGGACCGTCGGGATGGAACGGCAAATTTCTTTTGCGTCCGGCTGCGGCCCGGAACATGGCATGGATTGAACTGCACCAGGCGCTGCCGCAGCACCGCAAACTGCTGGCACTGCGCGACGCGCTGCGGCTGCGCACACCGGCAGCGCTCGGGCACATGTGCCTGCTGTGGCTGTGGGCGCTGGACAACGCGCCGGACGGCGACCTGTCCGCCCTGCCGCCGAGGCAGCTGGCGGAGATCTGCCAGTTCAACGCGCGCCGGGCGGGCGAGCTGGCGGCGGCGCTGCGCACGTCCGGGTTCGTGGACGCGGACGGGCGGCTGCACGACTGGGGCGACTACACCGGCCGCCTGATCGACCAGCGGGCGGCAAACCGCGAGCGGCAGCGGCGACGGCGCGCACGGCTGAGGGCGGCCATGGAAGAAAGCAAGGAGGATGGTACATGAAAAAGCAGACAAGCACCGACCTGCTCCGCGCTCTGCGCGAGCAGCGCGCGGCGTATGAGGAGCTGCTGGGCCTGTCGGGCGCGATCTTGGCTGCGCTGTGCGTGCTCTGCGGCGACGGCGCGACGCTGCGGCTGCCGAAGCAGGCCGTGCACGACGCGCTGGAGACCTACGAATTCGCGGCGGCGGCCGACGGCGAGGACTACGTGCTCTCGTACCGGGAGCGCGCGACATGATCGACCTCGAGGACGAGAAGGAGCGCATCCTCGAGCAGCTGGCGGCCATGGTGGCCGACGCATCCGTGAAACCGGAGCTGCGGCTCAAGGCGGCGGGCATGGTGCTCGGCCACGAACGAGGCAAAGCAGCCCCTGCAAAGGACGAAGGCGAGACAGAGCCGGAGGTGCTGCGCTTTGAGGGTGCGCTCGAGCAGTGGAGCCGGTAGTGAGGAGGCGCGATGGCACGCAAAAACGAACCCTATATTTATCAGGTACTACGGCGCGAGACGCCGAACCCGCGGCAGCAGGCGTTCTTCCGTGCGGAGGCGGCCAACGTCGCCTACGGCGGGGCGCGCGGCGGCGGCAAGAGCTGGGCCATGCGGCGCAAGCTCGTGCTGCTGGCGATGCGCTATCCGGGGCTGAAGCTATTGCTGCTGCGCCGGACACTGCCGGAGCTGCGCGCCAACCACATCCTGCCGCTGCAACGGGAGCTGGCGGGCTACGCCGTGTGGAGCGGCGCGGAGCGCGCGTTCCGCTTCCCGAACGGGTCACGGCTCGTGATGGGCTACTGCGACAGCGACAGCGACTGCGCCCAGTATCAGGGGCAGGAATATGAGGTGATCGGCTTCGAGGAGGCGACGAACTTCGAGCCCGACTGGCTGACATTCATCGCGACCTGCCTGCGCACGACGCGCACGGATTTCGTACCGCGCATTTACTACACCTGCAACCCCGGCGGGCCGGGCCATGCCTACATCAAGCGCCTGTTCATCGATCGAGCGTTTCACGACGGCGAGGACCCGGCGGACTACGTGTTCATCCCGGCGAAGGTCTACGACAACCAGGTGCTCATGCAGCGCGACCCCGGCTATCTCAAGCGGCTGGAGGCACTGCCGCCGGCGCGGCGGCGCGCGCACCTCGAGGGCGACTGGAACGTGTACGAGGGGCAGGTGTTCGCCGAGTGGCGCGACGACCCCGCGCACTACGCCGACGGGAAGTGGACGCACGTGATCGAGCCGTTCGACATCCCGGACACATGGCGGGTGTACCGCAGCTTCGACTTCGGCTACGCCAAGCCCTTCTCCGTGGGCTGGTGGGCGGTGGACTTCGACGGGCGGCTGTACCGCATCCTTGAGCTCTACGGCTGCGTGCCCGGCGAGCCAGACACCGGCGTGCGCTGGACGCCGGAGCAGATCTTCGAGCAGATCCGCACCACGGAGGCCACGCACCCCTATCTGCGCGGCCGGGACATCCGCGGCGTGGCCGACCCCGCGATCTGGGACGCGTCGCGCGGCGACAGCATCGCCGACATCGCCGACCGATACGGCGTGTATTTCGAGCCCGGCGACCACAAGCGCCTGCCCGGCTGGATGCAGGTGCACTACCGGCTGGCGTTCGATCAGGCAGGGCTGCCGATGCTGTACGTGTTCCGCAACTGCCGGGATACGCGGCGCACGCTGCCGCTGCTGCGCTACGACGCGCACGCGCCCGAGGACGTGGACACACGGCAGGAGGACCACATCGCCGATGAGATCCGGTATCTGTGCCAATCCGACCCGATCGCGCCGCGGCCCGTGGTGCAGCGGACGCCAAAAGTGTTCGACCCTCTGAGCCGTGATTAATTATGTAAACAGAAAAAGACTGCGACGGCAGTCTCTTTTTCTCGCAAAACGTAAAAAGTTATGTAAACCATTTCGCCGGAAACGGCAGCAAAGGAGAGTCTATGACAAACGAGAAAACGAACCCCATGCCCTACCGCGCGGAAGATGCGGCAGCGCTGCTCGCCGCGTCGAGTGCATCCGACCCGGCTCTGCCGGATATGGCCGCGCCCGTGATCACGCCGGATGACGTGGCGCGTGGCACGGAGCTTCTGCGCCGGTACAAGGACGGCAAGCGCGCACTCGAGGCACGCATCATCGCGGACGAGCAGTGGTACCGTCTGCGGCACTGGCAGTACCTGCGTGACCGCCGGCGTGAACAGGGCGCCGATGTGGTGGAACCGACGAGCGCATGGCTGTTCAACGCCATTGTCTCGAAGCACGCCGACGCGATGGACAGCTTCCCGGAGGCGGTGATCCTGCCGCGCAGCGAACAGGATGAGCCGGACGCGAAGGCACTGTCGGCCATCGTGCCGGCCGTGCTGGAAAAGACGCACTTTGAGCAGGTGTGGTCCGACGCGTGGTGGTACAAGCTCAAGCACGGGTGCGCGGCCTACGGCGTGTTCTGGGACAGCGCCGGAAGCAACGGCCTCGGCGACGTGGCCGTGCGCCAGCTCGACCTGCTGAATCTGTTCTGGGAGCCGGGCATCACCGACATTCAGGCCAGCCGCAACCTCTTCGTGTGCGCGCTCATGGACAACGACGACATTTCCGCCGCCTGGCCCGACGCGCGGCCCGGCAGCTGCGGCGTGGAGCTGGCGCAGTATCTGTACGACGACGCGGTGGACACGTCGAACAAGAGCATCGTCGTCGACTGGTACTACAAAAAACCGCTGCCCGGCGGCGGCACGGCGTTGCACCTGATCAAATTCACCGGACGTGACCTGCTCTACGCGAGCGAGAACGACCCCGCCATGACCGGCGGCTTCTACCCGCACGGACAGTACCCGGTCGTGTTTGACGTGCTCTACCCCGAGGCGGGCACGCCGTGCGGCTTCGGCATGATCGCCGTGAGCAAGGATCCGCAGCAGTACATCGACCGCCTGAGCGGCAATCTGCTGGAGATGAGCATGAAGGCCTCCACCCCGCGCTTCTGGGTCAAGAAAGGCTGCGGCGTGAACGCGCAGGAATTTCTCGACTGGTCGAAGCCCCTCGTCGAGGTCGAGGGCAGCATCGACGACGAGCGTCTGCGCCAGATCAGCCTCTACAACCTCGACGGCCAGTGGGTGAATATGCTGCAGCTGAAAATCGACGAGCTCAAGGAGACGAGCAACAGCCGCGACGTAACGCAGGGCAGCGTGTCCGGTGGCGTGACGGCGGCGAGCGCCATCGCGGCGCTGCAGGAGGCCGGCAGCAAGTCCAGCCGCGACACGCTGCGCGCGAGCTACCGCGCGTTCGAGCGCGTGGTCGAGCTCGTGATCGAGCTCATCCGCGCGTACTACACCGAGACGCGGTCGTTTCGCGTGGCAGCGCCGGGTGCGCAGGGCTACGCATTCTGCACGTACTCCAACGCCGGACTGCGCTCACGGACCGTCGGCATGGACGCCGACGGCATGGCGCTGCAGCGCGCACCGTCGTTCGACGTATCCGTGCACGCGCAGAAGGAGAGCCCGTATGCGACCGCGTCGCAAAACGAGCTGGCGCGGCAGCTGTATCAGCTGGGGGTCTTTAACCCCGCGTTCGCGCAGCAGGCGGTGCCGATGCTGGAGATGATGCAGTTTCCGGGGCGCGACAAGGTGCTCGAGGCCGTGCGCAGCAGCATCGTGCCGCCGCAGCCGGAGACACCGGACGCGGGCACGAATACGAACGCCGACCCGCTGCTGAAAGCGCAGGCGGAGAAAAACCGCGTCATCACAGAAAGCGCCCGCTGAGGGCAGAAGGGAGCACAGAGTATGAGCGAAACCAATCTTTCCGCCGCGCCGGAGCAGAGCGCTCCTGCCGCCGCACCGGAAGCGGCCGCGCCGCACGAGGCCACTGAGGAAACCGTGACCGTCGGCGCGCTGCGCGGGGCCATCGAGCGTCGGAATGCGCAGCGGGCGCGCCGCGCGGCCGAAGAAGCCGCCGCGCGCTGGTCGCGCGAGGCGGACGAACTGACGGCGCAGTGCCCGGACTTTGACCTGGGCGCGGCGCTGAAGGACACGCAGTTTTGCGCGCTGCTGCGCGCCGGCGTGGACGTGCGCACGGCGTGGTTTGCGCTGCACGCGCAGGCGCTGCTGGAGGCGGCGTGCGTGCGCGCGGGCCGCAGCGCCGAGCAGCGCGTGGCCGAGCACATCCGCGCCCGCGGCCTGCGCCCGGCCGAAAACGGCCTGGGCGGCGGTGGGGCCGGCATCGTGGTGCGGCCGGACGTGTCGCGCATGAGCCGCGCCGACCGCGCAGCGCTCGCTGCGCGCGCAGAGCGCGGCGAGCGCGTGAAGCTGAGCCTGTGACCCGCTTCGCGTACATCCGCCGGGACGGGCGGTGCGTGCTGCACGCGGACGGCCACGCGGACTTCTGCCCGGGCAGAGACATCGTGTGCGCCGGGGCGTCGGCGCTCGTGTGCGCGCTGGCGGGCGCGCTCGATGCGCTGGGCGCGCAGGGCGTGCAGCGGACGCTCTGCGCCGGACACGCAGCCATCGCAGCGGACGACCGGGCCGATGTGCGCGCGGCGTTTACCGTGGCCGTGACGGGCCTGCGGCAGCTGGCCGCGGCCTACCCCGGCCACGTTGCGGAGGACACCGGCCGCGTCCCCGCGCAGGAGACCGAACCCACGGCAGCGCAGCGGCCGGGCGCTGCCCCGACGCTGTCCCCGGAAGCGGACAGCAGAGAAAAAAGGAGACATGAGTATGGAAAACATCCGCATGGACCTGCGCCTGTTTGACGCAAACACGCAGGTGACCACCCAGCAGAGCCTGACCGAGGAGATGAAGACGTTCTACTCGGACTACCTCATCGACGCGGCCGAGCCCGAGCTCGTGCACGACCAGTTCGCGCAGAAGCACCCCATCCCCGCAAACGGCGGCAAGACGATCCAGTTCCGTCGCTTTGCCCCGCTCGGTAAGGCGCTGACCGCCCTGACCGAGGGCGTGACCCCCGACGGCCAGAGTCTGAGCATGACCACCGTTGAGGCGGCCGTGCGCCAGTACGGCGGCTACATCCAGATGAGCGACCTGCTGCTGCTGACCGCCATCGACAACAACCTCACCATGGCCACGAAGCTGCTCGGCGCGCAGGCCGGCCGCACGCTCGACACGATCACCCGCGAGGTGCTCGTCGGCGGCGACCACGTGCAGTACGCCGACGAGTCCGTGTCCGCGCGCTACCTGCTGCAGGGCGGCAACGCCAGCGCGGCCGACAACAACTACCTGACCGTCGACTGCATCCGCCGCGCCGTGCGCGCGCTCAAAAACGCCAACTGCCGCCGCATCGACGGCGCGTTCCCGGTCATCATCCACCCCGACGTGGCCTATGACCTCATGAACGACCCGAAGTGGCTGGCGCCGCACCAGTACGTCGACACCGAGCACATGTACGAGGGCGAGATCGGCAAGATCGAGGGCTGCCGCTTCGTCGAGAGCACGGAGGCGAAGATCTTCCACGCAGAGGATCTTGCCAGCGACAGCCGCACCCTGCTCACGAACGGCGCAGTGAGCGGCAAGACCACCTTCTCGTTCGACGGCGGCACGGTCAAGTCCGGCGCGCTCGTCGGCCGTCAGGTGCTCATCGGCAACGCATGCGTGACCGTCACGGCCAACACCGCGAACTCCATGACCGTGGACGCCGCCGTCACGGCCGAGGACAACGCCATCATCTACCCCGGTGAAGCCGGCGCGCAGGGCCGCGACGTGTACGTCACGCTCGTGCTCGGCGCCGACGGCTACGGCACGACCGAGATCACCGGCGGCGGTCTGGAGCACATCGTCAAGCAGCTCGGCTCCGCCGGTACGGGCGACCCGCTCAACCAGCGCGCCAGCGTCGGCTGGAAGGCCACGAAGGTCGCCGTGCGTCTCGACGACAGTGCCATCCGCCGCATCGAGACCTGCAGCACCTACACCGAGTAAGAAATCCACCCCGTGCCTCCCGCCCACGCGGCGGGAGGCACCCATGCACACAAGGAGGAATATACTATGGCAACCAGGAAAAAGACCGACCGTGCCGCCGCTGAGGCCTGGCTGAGCGAACCCGTGACCGTGCGTCTGTTCCGCGACAACGGCAGCTACAAGGAGGACAAACTCGTGACCGTCAACGGCGAGACCGTGCGCATCCCGCGCGGCGAGGACGTGACCATCCCGCGCCGCTTCGCGCTCGTGCTCGCCCAGGGTGAGGCGCAGGACGCGCGCACCGGCGCGCTCATCGAGCGCGAGACCGCCCGCTTTGCCGCCGAGAGCGGCGCGCTGGGGCTCTGACCATGGCGACGCTTCAGCAAGCGCTCACGCGCATCGACGCCATCTGCCCGAACGCATGGGACGAGACGGCAAAGCTCCTGTGGCTCAACGAGTGCGAGAGCATGATCCAGACGCGCATCCTCGGCACGGCACCCGAACAGTGCATCACCTACGACGCGGACACCGACCGCAGCACCAAGCTGCTCGTGCCCGCACCGTTTGACCGGCTGTACGTGTACTACGTCATCGCCATGTGCGACTATGCTGCGCATGAGACGGCGCACTACACCGACAGCATGATGCTCTTTAACGCCGCGCTCGACGAATACGCCAAGTGGTACCAGCGCACGAACGGTGCCACAGCCTCAACGCCGGGGCTGGTCAAAGAGATCGCCGCCAACACCAAGGCACGGCACACGCACAAAAATCTTGCGGTGCTTGACGGCATCACGGCGGGAAAAATGGCAGCCTGGAACGCGAAGGCGGACAAAGCGGCCGCAACGCAGAAATCCGACGGCCTGATGTCGGCGGCGGATAAGCGCAAGCTCGACACCGTTGAGGCGCACGCCAAGGATGTGGACGTGGACGACACGCTGTCGCCGGTGTCCACGGCAGCGATCATGAACAAGACCGTGACGGCGGCGCTGAACGCGAAAGCGGGCACGGCGGCGGCGACCACGTCCGCCAACGGCCTGATGTCGAGCGCGGATAAGGTCAAACTGGACGGCGTGGAGGACGGCGCGACCAAGACCATCGTCGACGACACCATGTCTGACACATCTACCAACCCTGTGCAGAACAAGGTGGTCATGAAGTACATCGACAGCCGCGGTTCCCTGCCCCCGGTCAGTGTCAAAAACGATACGATGCTGATTCAGGTCGTGGACGGAGCCTATGCGCTGCGCACCAAAGAATCCATCTTCCCTATCGATGACGCGCTGGACACCGAGTCCAAAAACGCCGTGGAGAATGGCATAATTGCGCGCCGTTTTGAGCAGCTGAGCGGGGTCACGCTGCCCGCGACCAGCAAGCGCGATGGCCTGATGACGGCTGCCAACTACACCAAACTGAGTGGCATCGAGGCGGGCGCAACGAAGACCATCGTGGACGAAGCGCTTGACGCAGCCAGTACGAACCCTGTCCAGAACAAAGCGGTCAAAACCGCACTGGACGGTAAAGCGGGAACTGCGGAAGCGACAACCGGCGCGGCAGGTCTAATGTCTGCTGCGGATAAGGTGAAGCTCGACGGCGTGGAGGCGGGTGCAAACAAGACCATCGTCGACGACGCTATGTCTGACACATCTACCAACCCTGTCCAGAACAAGGCCGTCAAGGCGGCGCTGGACGGCAAGCTGTCAACACAGGGCGGCGAAATTTTGGGTCATTTGAGCGTTGGGCTTACAGTCAGCGCTGAGGGGTCTGTATCTACTGGCAGGACGAGCACGGACACAGGCATCCATTTCGAGAAAGCGGGTTCTGACGTCGGACGCATTTCGCACGGCTCAGACCCCATGACTGGTGTAGCGCCAATTGCCCGCCTGAAAGTGGCATCGCCGACCGAGGATGACGACGCGGCGACCAAGAAGTACGTCGATGACCGGGCGGTGCGATACGACGCGGCGCAGACGCTCACTGACGCACAGAAGGCACAGGCGAGGGAGAATGTTGACGCGGCGAGTGCGTTCGCTCCAATCCTTACATCGCCGGTTATGATTCGCAAGGAGAGGGCCACAGACTCGGCCGGTGTGTATCTGAGCACGATTGACATCGGAGAAAAACACGCAGAAATCAGGCTGGAAGATGTAAACGAAAATGCGCCAGTAGCGATTGCAAATCTTCGCACCCCGACGGGCGCTGGCACGGACAACTATGCTGCGACAAAGGGATACGTGGACAGCAAGGTTGCAAGTGGTGGCGGCGTGACCGTGGACGACGCCATGTCGGACACATCTACCAACCCCGTGCAGAACAAGGTGGTCAAAACCGCGCTGGACACGAAAGCCGGTACAGCAGTGGCGACCACGTCCGCAAACGGTCTGATGTCTAAGGACGACAAAACCAAGCTCGACGGCATCACCGGACAGGTGACAGCAGATAAGGTCCACGACCCGGACCACACCACGGATTTGGTGCAGTATGGCGCATTTCAGGTCGGGGCGCAGCAAATCATTTCGCAGATACCAACCGTGGACGACGCCATGTCAGACACATCTACCAACCCCGTGCAGAACAAGACAATCAAGCAGTATGTGGATGACCACGCTGTCTCTCTTCCGCTGACGCTCACCTACGCCAATGGTCAGGCCACTGGCGCTGCATATACTGATATCCGCAAGGCAATCGAGCGTGGTCGTCAGATTAAACTGTCCGTTGCAAATACGCCTGATATCATAGCCTCTAACGCCAGAAATGAAACCAACAAGAGCGTCTTGAAGTTTATCCATACGGACGTCGGCGGTGACACCGTTAACATCGCGCAGTACACTGTGACGGCACAGGCAAGCGGGCTGACTGTGAATGTGAAATCGCACGAGATCGCATAAGGATAGGGAGGACAAACCATGCACATCATCGAAGTATTCACGACCGGGAACAAGTGCTATCAGGTAGGTGCGCCGCTGCGCCCGCAGGGGCTGATGCTGCACAGCATCGGCACGCCGCAGCCGAGCGCCGCCGTGCTGGCGCGGTACTTTGACCAGTACCAGCCGGGCGGGCAGTCGGTCTGCGTGCACGCGTTCGTACAGGCAGACGGCACGGTATACCAGACGCTGCCGTGGGAGACGATCGCATGGCACTGCGGCGGCAGCGCAAACAGCACGCACATCGGCGTGGAAATGACGGAACCGGGCGCGGGCATGACTTACGCGGAGGCGGCGGAGCAGATCGCGGGCACATACCATGCCGCCGTGGAGCTGTTTGCACAGCTTTGCGAAATGTATAGCCTTGACCCGCTGGCCGACGGCGTCATCATCGGACACGCGGAGGGACACCGGCGCGGCGTGGCCAGCAACCACGCCGACCCGGAATATCTGTGGAATACATACGGCATGGGCTACACCATGGACGGATTTCGGTGCGACGTCGCGGCCGCGATGGCCGCAAAAAATACAGACACGGAGGACGAGAATATGACACGGTATAACACGATTGACGATGTGCCCGAATGGGCGCGCGGCGACTTGCAGCGCATGGTGCGCGAGGGCGTATTGCAGGGGGATGCTAACGGTAAGCTCGACCTGTCGGAGGATATGCTGCGCGCGATGATCGTGTGCCAGCGGATGATCGACGAAGCAAAGGAGACATAAATGGACAGACTCACAACGATCAAGGCGGCTGCTTCTGCGGCCGCCGCGGCGCTGACGGCATTCTGGGGCTGGACAGGCTGGCTGGCGGCCGCCTGGTTTCTGGCCATGGTGCTCGACTACGCCACCGGCAGCGCTGCGGCCCTGCACGCGGGCACGTGGAGCAGCCGCCGCGCCCGCGAGGGGCTGTGGCACAAGGCCGGCAGCGTGGCCGGCGTGCTCGTGGCCTGTCTCTTATACACATCTGACGCTGC
>ENA-OYYV01000320-OYYV01000320.1-human-gut-metagenome-genome-assembly--contig:-NODE-320-length-27753-cov-15.089609_pt1 | contig 27753 bp, 31 predicted proteins | sample MGYA00244069_ERZ653462 | MGnify/ENA primary metagenome ERZ653462 (study PRJEB26926, sample SAMN06165170) | human gut metagenome | biome: ENVO:00009003; feature: ENVO:2100002; material: ENVO:00002003...
GCCCATCGTGGCCGACGATTACGTCGAGCTCGATTTCGGCACCGGCTGCGTCAAGATGACGCCCTGCCACGACCCGAACGACTATGAGGTCGGTCTGCGCCACAACCTCGAGCAGATCCTTATCTTTGACGAGGATGCCCGCGTCATCAACGGCGGCAAGTATAATGGCCTCGACCGCTACGAGGCCCGCAAGGCCATCGTGGCCGATCTTGAGGAGCAGGGCTACCTCATCAAGACCGAACCCTATAATCATAATGTCGGCACGTGCTACCGCTGCGGCACGACGGTCGAGCCGATGACGAGCCCGCAGTGGTTCGTGAAAATGAAGCCGCTGGCTGAGCCTGCTATTGAGGCCGTGCGCGACGGACGCATCAAGTTCGTGCCCGAGCGCTTCAGCAAGACCTATTATAACTGGATGGAGAACGTCCACGATTGGTGTATCTCCCGCCAGCTCTGGTGGGGCCATCAGATCCCGGCGTGGTACTGCGACGATTGCGGCCATGTCACCGTTTCCCGTACCGACGCCTGCGAGTGTGAGGCTTGCCACAGCAAGAACATTCACCGCGATCCCGACGTGCTCGACACCTGGTTCAGCTCTGCGCTCTGGCCGTTTTCTACCCTCGGCTGGCCGGACAAGGACGCAGAAGACCTGAAGTTCTGGTACCCCACGAGCGTCATGGTCACGGGCTATGACATCATCTTCTTCTGGGTCGCGCGCATGATCTTCTCCGGCCTTGAGCAGATGAAGGACATCCCGTTCCCGACGGTGTTCATCCACGGCCTGGTTCGCGACGACAAGGGCCGTAAGATGTCCAAGTCGCTCGGCAACGGCATTGACCCGCTCGAGATGGCCGACACTTACGGCGCCGACGCCCTGCGCTTTAATCTCATTACGGGCAACAGCCCCGGAAACGATATGCGCTTCTATGTCGAGAAGTGCGGCGCTATGCGCAACTTTGCCAACAAGCTCTGGAACGCATCGCGCTTTGTGATGATGAACCTCACCATTGACAAAAACGAGCTGCCCGAGACGCTCGAGCTCGAGGACAAGTGGGTGCTCTCGAAGCTCAACACGCTCTCGAAGGAAGTGTGCGAGAATCTCGACAAGTACGAGATCGGCATCGCCGCGGCGAAGATCTACGACTTCATCTGGGACACGTACTGCGACTGGTATATCGAGCTCACGAAACCGCGCCTCAACAGCGGCGACGAGGCCCGCGCCCGCAGCGCGCAGCAGGTGCTGCTGTATGTCCTGACGGATATTCTCAAGTTGCTGCACCCGTTCATGCCGTTTATCACAGAGGAGATCTGGCAGGCTCTGCCGCACGACGGTGAGGCGCTCATGATCGCCCGCTATCCGGAGTATACCGAATCGCTTGCCTTCCCGGCGGAGGAGCGCGATTTTGAGATGGTCATGAACGCTATCCGCGCCGTGCGCAGCCGCCGCGCCGAGATGAACGTGCCGCCGAGCAGAAAGGCGCACCTGTTCATCACGACCGACCGGCAGGACGCCTTCCGCTCTGGCGAGAGCTATATCTCGAAGCTCGCCTATGCCGAGCAGATCACGATCAGCAGCGAACTGCCGGCCGATGCGGAGAAGATGGTCTCCACTGTCACGGAAGAGGCCAAGCTCTTCATGCCGATGGCGGAACTGATCGATCTCGGCAAAGAGCGCGCGCGTCTGGAAAAGGAGCTGGAAAAGGCGCGCAAGAATTACGAGGGCCAGATGCGCAAGCTCTCGAACGAGAACTTCATCTCCCGTGCGCCGGAGGCCGTCGTGCAGACGGAGCGCGAGCGTGCCGAGAAGGCGAAGGCACTCGTGGAAAATCTCGAGGCCAGCCTGAAAAACCTCGGCTGAGCGCCGCCGTCCGACAAATTCGGCCCACGACTCTGGGCTACAATAGCACCGTGTACGAACAGATCGTACACGGTGCTTTTTCTTTTAATATAGGAGGTACAAGCAGATGCGGATCATAACGCATGATGATGGCCGGTGTCTGACACTGCGGCTGCTCGGCGAGCTGGATCACGCGGCGGCGCAGGAGGCCATGCCCTGCATAGAGGATGCCGTGGAGGAGTACCTGCCGCGCCGCTGTGTGCTCGATCTGTCCGGCTTGAGCTTCATGGACAGCTCCGGGATCGCGGTTATCCTCAAGACCGACCGTCTGCTACGGCAGACAGGCGGTGCGCTGGCGCTGTGCGGCGTACCACGGCAGGTGCGCCGGGTGCTGGATGTGGCTGGCCTGACCAACATCGTCCCGGTGCTCGAGGACCGGACAAAGGAGTGTGAACAATGTTGACGCAGAAAAATTATATGAAGCTGGAATTTCCGGCGAAAAGCGTAAATGAAGGCTTCGCGCGTGCGGCTGTGGCGGCCTTTGCCGCGCAGCTCGATCCGACGCTTGCCGAGATCGGGGATATCAAAACCGCAGTGTCCGAGGCCGTGACGAACGCGGTTGTGCACGCCTATCCGGACAAGCTCGGCACGGTGCAGGTGCGTGTGCGTATCCTGCCGGATGCGCGGCTGGAGATCGTCGTCAAGGATCACGGCATCGGCATTCCCGATGTCGCGCAGGCGCGCACGCCGATGTATACCACCGGCGGGGAAGAGCGCAGCGGCATGGGCTTTACGATCATGGAGAGCTTTATGGACACCCTGCGGGTCAAGTCTGTGCCCGGCCGCGGCACAACCGTGACGATGTGCCGCCGCATCCGCCGCCGCGCATGATCGCCGAGGAGACGCGCGACCTGCTCCGGCGCGCCCAGGCGGGGGACACCGCGGCGGCAGAGCAGATGGTCACGGAAAACACCGGCCTGATCTGGAGCGTGGCGCGGCGGTTTTTCGGCCGCGGCGTCGAGCCGGACGATCTGTATCAGCTCGGCTGTGTCGGTTTCCTGAAGGCTATGCAGGGATTTGACGAGCGGTATGGTACCTGCTTTTCTACATACGCGGTTCCCAAAATATCCGGCGAGATCCGGCGCTTTTTGCGCGATGACGGCGCGGTCAAAGTCAGCCGCACCATCAAGGAGCGCGCGCAGGGCATCCGCACGGCGCGTACACGACTGGAGCAGGCACTCGGCCGTGAACCGACGCTCTCCGAACTCTCGGCCGAGACCGGGCTCGAACCTGAGGAGATCGCTGCCGCTGAGACAGCCACCGGTCCCACGGAATCCCTGCAGAAGGAGAGCGGGGAGACCGGCTTTACACTTGAGCATATGCTCGGAGACTACGATCAGGAAGAGCGCATGGTCGAATATGCCGCCCTGCGCGAGGCGCTGCGTCAGCTCCCGGAGCGGGAGCGGCAGGTCATCGCCTTGCGGTTTTATCACGGCCTGACGCAGCAGCGCGCCGCCGGTATTCTGCATATCTCACAGGTACAGGTGTCGCGCCTGGAGCGGCGCGCCGTGGAGCGGCTGCGCGAATGGCTGGCCACCTAGGCAGCCGGAGATTCATCCTCCGGCTGCTTTTTTGTGCCTTCGTCTTGACGGCACAAGATATATGGTGATATGATGATGCATATCGTATATCTTGTATCAAGCTGGAGGACTGCCGATGTATACCCCCAAAGAAGTCGCGGAGAACTATCTCTCCATCTGCCGGGCCAAGGCGGCGCTGCCGCTGGGGCGGATGTTTCTGCTCGCCTGTATGGCGGGCGCCTTTGTCGCACTGGCGGGTGTCGCATCCACGGCTGCGGCGGCCACGGTGGGCGATCCGTCGCTGGCGAAGCTCATCTCCGGCTGCGTCTTTCCGGCCGGTCTGGCCATGGTCATCGTGGCCGGAAGCGAACTGTTTACCGGCAACAACCTCATGATCATGGGCGTCCTGTCGCGCGTGATCTCAGTGCGGCAGATGCTGCGCAACTGGTGCGTTGTCTATTTGGGCAATTTTGTGGGGGCGGCACTCGTTGCGGCGCTCTGCGTGCTCGGTCATGTGTTTTCCGCATTTGACGGCCGGTTGGCACAGTCTGTCGTGACGATTGCGCAGGCGAAGGCGTCTCTGTCGTTCGGCGACGCTTTCTTTCGCGGCATTTTGTGCAATTTTCTCGTCTGTATCGCCGTCTGGATGGCCAGCGCAGCACGATCCGTCCCCGGGAAGATCATAGCCGTGTTTTTCCCGATCATGACGTTCGTCGTCGCGGGTTTTGAGCACAGTGTTGCCAATATGTATTATCTTATGGCGGGTTTGCTGACGGCGGCGCAGACCGGCGCGGTGGCCGAGGGGCTGACATGGGGCGGAGCACTGGCAGGTAATCTCCTGCCGGTCACGCTCGGCAACCTCGTTGGCGGCGTGCTTTTGGTGGGCGTGAGTGCGTGGTATCTCTACCTGAAACAGGGAAAAACGGCTGTTAATTTTTAGACGGCATTGTTAATTCGCAGATAACTGGCATCTTGTCCAGAAATGGCGAGTGAAATTGGTAACGTTCCACAAAACAGAACAACATTTGTTGACGAATTCGCCCGATTGTGCTACTATGATAACCGTTGAGATTTGAATATTTGAATGGATATATTTCGATTTTTAATACCCATTTGCGCATCTTGAATACCCCTTGAGGGGAGGAGCATTGTTTTGAAAAAGATATATGTAATGATCGGCAACTACGGCAGCGGCAAGAGTGAGCTTGCGCTGAATTTTGCTTTTAAAGCGGCTGAAACCGGAAAGACAGAACTCATTGACCTCGACCTGGTCAATACCTACTTCCGCCTGACTGAGCGCGGCAAGCTCGTGGAGCAGAAAGAGATTCGTCTCATCTCTCCGAACTATGCCTGCTCCGGCGTGGAGACGCTGTCCCTGCCGGCGGAGGTCGCTTCTGCATTTGCCATGAACTGGGACACCGTTGTGTTTGACGTCGGCGGCGACGCCGTCGGCTCCACGGCGCTCGGCCGCTATTATGAGGACTTTCAGGACTTTATGGCCATGGGCCCGGAGCAGCTGGAGGTTTTGAACGTGGTCAACATCCGCCGTCCGCTCGCCGGCACGGTGGAGAAGATCATCGACCTGCAGGAGCAGATGCAGATCCATTCGCACCTGAAGATCACGGGTATGATCAACAACACGAACCTCGCCACCATGACCACGCCGGCGGAGCTGCGCGACGGTTATGAGATGCTGCGCGAGGTCAGCGACCGGACGGGCGTTCCGGTCATGTATACGACCGGCAAGAAGGACATGCTCGATATTTTCCTTGCCGAGGGCCACGACCCGAAGTATATCGGCAAACCCGTCGCCATAGATATCATCATGAAGCGCGACTGGGAGAGCTATATCCACAGTCTGTCGGAGAAGAAACAGGCGTAACCCGCTCTTGCGGTTTACATAGGCAATTTCGCAAAACAGAACAGAAAAGAGGTAGCAAAAATGGTAAAGGTGACCATCAACGAGAATCTTTGCAAGGGTTGCGGTCTCTGTGTCAGAGCTTGCCCGAAGGGCGTTCTGGCGCTGGCAAAAGACAAACTCAACGCAAAGGGTTATCATCCGTCCGTCGTCGCGAATCCGGAGGCCTGCATCGGCTGCGCTTCCTGCGCGCGTACTTGCCCGGACGTGGTAATCAGCATTGTGAGAGATTAAGGAGGTACATCGAAAATGGCATTGACGCTTATGAAGGGTAGCGAAGCTATCGCTGAGGCTGCGATCCGTGCAGGCGCGCGTTACTTCTTCGGCTATCCGATCACTCCGCAGACGGAGATTCCTGAATATATGTCCGCACGTATGCCCGAAGTCGGCGGCTGCTTCCTGCAGGCCGAGAGCGAAGTTGCGGCAATCAACATGATCTATGGTGCAGCCGGTGCTGGTGCACGTGCGCTGACCTCTTCCTCCAGCCCCGGTGTCAGCCTGAAGCAGGAAGGCATTTCCTACTGCGCAGGCGCGCAGCTCCCGGCTGTCATCCTGAACGTCATGCGCGGCGGCCCCGGCCTCGGCAACATTCAGGCGTCTCAGGGCGATTACTTCCAGGCTGTCAAGGGCGGCGGCAACGGTGACTACCACCTGCTGACCTACGCTCCGGCATCCGTACAGGAAGCGATCGACATCATGATGTACGCCTTCGACAAGGCTGAGAAGTACCGTATACCGGTCCTCTTCCTCGCCGATGGCATCATCGCGCAGATGATGGAGCCCGTGGAGATGCCCGAGATGGTCGACTACAAGATTGATCCCGAGAAGAAGCCCTGGGCTTGCACCGGCTGGAAACCGGGCGACGATCCGGCCAAGCGCGGCGTCATCAACTCCATCTACATCGATACCGAGACCCTGTCCGTCCACAACGACGAGCTGCAGGCCTGCTATCGTGAGATCACTGCCAACGAGCAGCAGTGGGAAGAGTACAACCTCGAGGGTGCTGAGTATGTCATCACCGCTTTCGGCACGGTTGCGCGTATCGCCAAGTCCGCCATTGCCGAGCTCAAGGAGCAGGGCATCAACGTTGGTCTGGTTCGCCCGATCACCGTTTGGCCGTTCCCGTACGACGCCGTCAAGAAGGCTGCCGAGCTTCCGGGCGTGAAGGCTGTTCTCGACGTCGAGCTCAACGAGGGCCAGATGCTCGAGGACGTCAAGATCGCCATCAACGGCGCAAAGCCGGTCGACTTCTTTGGCCACCTCGGCAGCCAGATGCCGACCACCGAAGAGATCAAGGCGAAGATTATCAGCATGAAGGAGGGCAAGTAAATGTCTGTTGTTTTTGAAAAGACCAAGCTCCTCACGGACAAGCAGTTCCACTACTGCCCGGGCTGCAACCACGGCATTATCCACCGTCTGGTCGCTGAGGTCATTGATGAGATGAATCTGGACGGCAAGGTCATCGGCGTCGCGCCGGTCGGCTGCTCCGTTTTTGCTTATGATTACTTCAACTGCGATATGTACGAAGCCGCACACGGCCGTGCACCCGCAGTCGCCACCGGCGCCAAGCGCGTCGTCGGCAAGGACACCCTCGTCTTCACCTATCAGGGCGACGGCGACCTGGCCTCCATCGGCACCGCTGAGATCGTTCACGCTGCGCACCGCGGCGAGAAGATCTCCACGATCTTTGTCAACAACGCGATCTACGGCATGACCGGCGGCCAGATGGCTCCGACCACGCTGGTCGGCCAGAAAACCACCACGAGCCCCTACGGCCGTGATGAGGACTGGTGCGGCGCTCCGCTGAAGGTCTCCGAGATGCTCGCTGAGGTTCCGTGCTCCTACTACATCGAGCGCGTTGCCGTCAACAACACCCCGAACATCGTCAAGGCGAAGAAGGCCATTTCCAAGGCGTTCCATTATCAGATGGAAGGCAAGGGCTTCACGCTGGTCGAAGTCCTGTCCGCCTGCCCGACGAACTGGGGCCTGAGCCCGATCAAGGCGATGGAGTGGCTGGAAGAGAACATGATTCCGTACTACCCGCTCGGCGTTAAGAAGGACAAGGGGGCTGAATAACATGAAGAAAGAATACATTTTTGCTGGCTTTGGCGGTCAGGGCATGCTCCTGATCGGTAAGTTCCTGGCTATGGCCTGCATGCTCGACGGCAAGCACGTCTCCTGGCTGCCCTCTTACGGCCCCGAGATGCGCGGCGGCACGGCGAACTGCTCCGTCATCGTCTCCGACGATCCGGTCGCATCCCCGCTGGTCGATATGGCTGACTGCGTTGTGGCGATGAACCGTCCGTCTCTGGACAAGTTCGAGAGCCACGTCAAGCCGGGCGGCGTCCTCGTCATCAACAGCTCCATCATCGACCGCAAGGCCGAGCGTGATGACATCCAGGTCGTCTACTGCGACGCCAACGGCATTGCCGAGTCCGTCGGCAACCCGAAGGGTGCGAACGTTGCGATCCTCGGCGCTCTGATGGAGAAGGCTCCGGTCGTCTCCAACGAGATCCTTGGCGAAGCGATCCGCATCGAGCTTGGCGAGAGGAAGGCCAAGTTCCTCGAGGGCAACATGAAGGCGCTTGAGGCCGGCGAAGCCGCTGCGAGAGGCTAAACCGCGTACATTACATAAAAAAAGAACCGATCCATCAGGGTCGGTTCTTTTTTTGCGCCGCATACGCGGCAGATGTGTCTATATTATTGCTTGCAACGGTGTACAAAGGGAACATAATAAAAAACTTAATAATGGACTGCCAATCTTACACAAAGTACCGCCCAAACGAGACTACGGGCGGTATTTTTGTATCATGGCGGAGAAAGGAGGAACTTCCCACGGGGGCTTGACTGAAAAGTTGAGCCTCTTTTTTCATGCCAAAAAACAGGAGGTAAATGCTTATGGCAGATGATAAAACCACAAAAACGCCGGAACAGCCGGTAACGGATAGCGGGCCGGGCAAGGAAACGCCTCCCGCTCCCCCAAAAGAGCCGGAGAAGGTTTCCGTTTCTCCGGAGCCGGAAAAAAAGACGGAACCGGAGGTAAAGAACCCGCAGGTTTCCGTCTATAACTTCGCTGAAATTATGAAGGAAAAGAAGGTCGAGGAACGGGCGGCAGCTCCCAGCGGGGAAAAGCCTGCCCCGGCAAAAACGGAAAAACCGGAAAAGCAGCCGGAGGCTCCGAAGAAAGCGGAGGAAAAACCCAAAGAGCCGGAACAGCCGAAGCGCCGGGGCCGTCCCCCGAAAGCAGATAAGGACAAGGCCGCAGCCCCGAAGCCCGAAGCTCCCGCACAGAAACCGGAAAATGAGGTCAAAAAGGAACCGGAGAAAAAAACGGCGCCAACGGTACAGGCCGCTCCCGCTCCGAAGGAACCCGAAAAACCGAAGGATGCACCACACCGGGGCAAGGAACAGATCGTTTATATCAAGCTGAACGAGCTTCACGCCTTCAAGAACCATCCCTTTGAGGTTCGGGATGATGAAGAAATGCGGGCTATGGTGTCCAGCGTCAAGGACAAGGGCGTGACCCAGCCCGCTATCGTCCGTCCCCGTGAGGATGGCGGCTATGAGATCGTGTCCGGCCACCGCCGCCAGAAGGCCAGCGAGCTTGCCGGATATGCGGATATGCCCTGTATTGTTCGCAATCTGACGGACGATGAAGCCATCACGCAGATGGTCGAGGACAATCTCAACCAGCGTGAAGAAATCCTCCCCAGTGAGCGGGCCAAAGCCTTGAAAATGCAGCTTGAGGCCATCAAGCACCAGGGCTCCCGCACTTCGGGCCAGATTGACCCGAAGGACGCAGGAAAACGCTCCAACGAAATTGTAGCCGAGCGCAATAAGATGGCGGTCAAGCAGGTGCAGCGGTATATCCGGCTCAATGAGCTGGTTCCCGACCTGATGAAGCTGATGGATGAAAAAAAGCTGGGCTTTACTACGGCGGTGGAGCTTTCCTATATCGGCAAGAAGAACCAGAACTATATCGCCGTCGCCATTGACAGCCAGCAGTCCTCGCCTTCACAGGCGCAGGCAAAGCGTATGCGTGAGTTGGACGAAAAGAAGCTGCTCAACGGGGATGTGATCGACGGCATTATGATGGAGGACAAAAAGGAGGTAGACAAAGTGATTTTGACAGGTGCGGAACTGAGCAAGTATTTCGGCAAGGAAACTACGCCGAGGGAAATGAAGGACCAGATCATCAAGCTGCTGGACGACTGGAAGGGTCAGCAGAAGGAACATGAAAAGCCGGAGAAGAAAACCGAACAGGAAAAGTAAGCCCAAACTTCGGGTCAGCATGGCCCGAGGATTGCGGGGCTCTGCCCCGCGCCCCGAAGCTCTGGAGATATAAATGATTCCCCGTCGCCAGTTATTCCGTAGCATAGCCGGGAAAATCAGTCAAGGGCAGCGCCGCCGCAGGCGGTGCCAGAGGCACCCTTGACGGATTTCTCCCGGTTATGCTTTTTCTCGGTCAAGCGACGGGGATATAAATTCTCCAGAGCCGTTCCCCTTCCCGGGGGAAGGGGCGGAGGGGTTGGGCGAACTCTTGCTTTTCCCTAAACCAAAACAGAAATGGAGGCTCAACCAATGAAACGACCTTTAGCATACCTGACCGCCGCATGGAGCGGCGAGCCGGATGTTGATATGGAGCTGGCGGCCCACTACTGCCGTCTTGCTTATGAGGCGGGCTTTTCCCCAATCTGCCCGCTCTTGTATCTGCCGCTGTTTTTGAATGACAGCGTTCCCGAGGAACACAAGGCCGGGATTGATATGCGCCGGGATATGCTGCGGCGCTCCCACACCCTGATTGTCTGCGGCAGCGCTGTGGACGAGGATGTAAAAAATGATATTGCGGTTGCCGGGCGGCTGGGCATTGCGGCGACCACACTGGAAGGGGTGCTTGCCGTGAAGGGACACGGAACCCCGGGCCATGCCGGACATTAAGCTGGGAAGCCTTTTCGACGGGATTGGCGTGTTCCCTCTGGCTGCTTCCCGGTGCGGTATCCGTCCGGTATGGGCCAGTGAGATTGAAAAAGCGCCCATCTCCATAACCAAAAGGCACTTTCCCGACATGGTGCATTTGGGGGATATTACGAAGGTGGACGGCGGGAAAATCCCGCCGGTTCATGTAATTACCTTCGGTTCCCCCTGTCAGAACCTTTCTCTGATCGGCAACCGCTCCGGCCTTGCCGGGGCAAAATCAAGCCTGTTCTATCAGGCGTTTCGTATCATACAGGAAATGAGGGATGCTACTGATAACCTATATCCAGCTATCGCTGTTTGGGAAAACGTCATGGGAGCGTTTTCTACAAATGACCGGATGGACTTTAGAGCCGTCCTATCCGCCTTCTCGGACACCGAAGTTCCAATGCCTCCTTCGGGAAGATGGGGTAACGCCGGAATGGTGCGAGGGGGAACGCCTGATGTGTGCTGGCGGCTCATGGACGCCCAGTATTGGGCAGGCACCCGAAGGCTGGCACGAAGGCAGCGGATTTTCGTCGTGGCGGATTTTGGAGGCAGACGTGCCGCAGACATACTATTTAAGCCCCGTCCAATGCTCCCACTTCCTCCGCCTTGCGGAGAGGGCGGGCGGGCCGCCGCCGAAGGAGATCGAACAGCTTCTTTTGAAACAGGGCGGCAGATACCAGTCATCCACCCCTTTCAGTGCTTCCGTATGCGGGGAGCGGCAAAAAGGCAGGAAGAAACGGCCTTCCGAAACAGCTTCGGATTACCAACTGACCCTTTTCCCACTCTTTTAGCCAGTGACGTGACGCCCTTCGCCTTCTGGTATGAGGGCGACCCGGAGGGCGGCTGTATCCGTTTTCTGACGGAAACAGAAAGTGAACGGCTGATGGGGCTGCCAGAGGGCTGGACAAAGTACGGGGCGGACGGCGTGGAGATTCGGCCTCTGCAACGCTACAAGGCGCTGGGAAACGCGATTGCCCTCCCTTGTGCCGATTACATTATGGCCGGGATCTATGAGGTGCTGGCTGACCGGGCCGGAAAGGAGGAATAAGCCCATGTTTGAAGCCTATATAACCAATACAGCCCTGTACCCCTTAATGGGGATCGAGGTAGGGACAACGGTACATTTCCCCACGACGACACAGGAGTTGCAGGCCGCCCTTGCCAAAATCGGGATAGATGGGAAACGGTACAGCGAAGTGTTCTTTACCAGCTTTGACAGCGATGTGCTGGGGCTCTACGATCATCTCTACGAATGTGAGAACATCGACGAGCTGAACGAGCTGGGCCACGCTCTGCTGGAAGTACGGGATAAGGGCGGACTGGAAACCTTTGAAGCCGCTCTTGTCTTGGGAAACCACACACGGAGCGTGAAGGATTTGATAAACCTGACGCAGAACCTTGACCTTTACCGCTTTTACCCGGATATTTCTGATGATGAAGGGCTGGGCCGTCTGTACGCCGACGAGCTTGGGACCATCGACATACCGGAGCACATTCAGAACTACTTCGATTATGAAGCATACGGACGGGATGTGCGTATCAACGAGGGCGGCGTATTCGCTCCCGGTGGGTATGTGTCGGCAGTCCCGGAGGGCTTCAAGGAGTATTACCACGGGCCACAGGACATTCCGCCGGAACACCGGATATTTGCCTATCCTGAAAAGGCCGAGCCTGTCCACTCCATTCTCGCTGCACTCAAACGGTTTCAAGAAGCCCCACCCGCTCCGAAAAAGGACAAGGCGGGACCTTCCCATGAAGAACGGTAGGACTTCGGGCCAGCATGGCCCGAAGCATAAAGGAGGTGCATACCATCAACTATTACCCTATCAATGAAGGAGCCGCCCGCCGGGCAAAAGAAATGAACAGCTTTTCCGACTACAAGGAAGGGAGCGCAACGGCGGAATACCGGGCAATGGTAGACAAGGCCGCCGCCATAGCGGAACAGCAGAAATCGCGGGTGGACCCCATGTACCATGAGAAGATCGACCATCTGTTAGACACCTACGCCCGCAAGCTGGCCGAAAACATGAACCAGGGCTTTGCCATTGACGCAAGGGTTCCCTCTATGATGATCGCCGGACCTGCCAATTTCCCGGTGGGAAAGAAGGAAAAACAGAACCGGGCCCGGGACAGCAACATGGAGGAATGGCGGTATATTCAAGGGCTTCTGGATAAGATACGCAGTACCGGCATGGGCGGGATCAGCGCCGATGACCCGGCGGCCATTGAAAAGCTCCAGAAGAAGCTGGACGGGCTGGAACGCTCCCAGCTCATTATGAAGGAGGTCAACGCCTATTACCGCAAGCATGGCAAGCTGGATGGCTGTGTGCTGCTGTCTCCGGACCAGATTGAAAAGCTGAAAGCAAGCATGGCGTCAAGCTGGCGGAGCGACCCGAGGCCCTTTGAAAGCTACCAGCTTACTAACAACAATGCGGAGATCCGCCGGATAAAGGCCCGTATCGAACAGCTTTCCAAACAGGCACAGCAGGAATTTTCCGGCTGGGAGTTCGACGGGGGCCGTGTGGAAATGAACCGGGAGGACAACCGCTTGCAGGTGTTCTTTGACGGAAAGCCTGACGCGGACACCCGGGCCGAGCTGAAAAGCAACGGTTTCCGCTGGGCTCCCAGCGTGGGCGCATGGCAGAGGCAGCTCACGGACAACGCCATCCGGGCGGCTGACCGGCTGGAATGTATCAAGCCGCTGTCCGGCGAAAAGCCCTCCCAGCTTCAAAAGAAGCCCTCTATCTTGCAGACCATGCGGGAACAGGGCGAAAAAGTCCAGACGGAGCCGGAAAAGAAAGCTCCGTCCGGCAGGGATGCCGAGCGGTAAGCCTCGGGCCACATTGGCCCGAGGCTTTCTGTTCCCCGAGATTGTACGGGGGCCTCCCGGATAGCGGGAACCCCGACGGAAAGGAGGTTTTATGCAGGAAGAAGTAAACCAAAAAACGGTTGCCCTTTCGATCAGGACAACGAAGCTCACAGGAAAAGTGCTGGCTGCCGCTCTTGGCAAGGTGGTTCGGGTGCTGCAAAAGCACCACCGGAAGGCGCTGACCCCGCAGGGACGCCAGAGTGTAAAAAAGCTGATGAACCACTATGGCGGCAAAAGCACCATGCCCTATGTGGGAGCTCCAAAAGATTTTGACCGGATCGCGAAGGAGTTCCATGTGGACTACGCTTTCCATAAAGTGAGCCCCGGTCATTACCTGCTGTTTTTCAAAGCCAATCAGGCGGACGCTATCACGGCGGCCTTCCAGAAGTACAGCGCAAAGGTGCTGAACAAAGAGCAGGACAAGGCTTCCATCCTCGGCCAGCTTCGGAAATTCACGGAGCAGATCAGGACACAGGCAAAGGAAAAGCAGCGAACCAGAGAGGCGGTGAAGGACGGACGTTGAGTGACAAGATCAGAAAATATGTGCTCCCAAACCTGCCATACCTCTTTGTGTTCTGGTTCTTCTCTAAAATCGGGACGGCCTACCGGATCGCCCCCGGCACAGACTTCGGGACAAAGCTCATGGGGATGCTCGATACCTTCCCCAAAGCCTTTGAAACCTACTGGCCGGGGCTGGGCGGTATTGACCTGCTGGTGGGCCTTGCCGGTGCGGCTGGGGTGTATCTGCTGATACAGTCAAAGATCAGGCAGGCGAAAAAATTCCGGCGGGATGCGGAGTACGGCACCGCCCGCTTTGGAACAAAGGAGGATATAAAGCCGTTTGTAGACCCTAAATTTCAGAACAATGTCATTCTGACCGGGACGGAGTTCCTGACCATGAACACCCGTCCGAAAATACCCGCCAATGCCCGGAACCTAAACGCCTGTGTCATCGGCTCGTCCGGTTCGGGTAAGACAAGGTTCTGGCTGACCCCGCAGCTCCTTCAAGCTCATTCCTCGTATGTGGTGGTAGACCCGAAGGGCGGCACCCTCGATCAGTGCGGGCGGTTCCTGCAACGGGAGAAATACAGGGTGCGGGTGTTCAACAGTATCGACTTTTCAAAATCCATGCACTACAATCCGCTGGCCTATATCAAGACGGAAAGCGATGTTTTGAAATTCGTTACTGCTCTGATCGCCAACACCAAAGGCGACGGCAAGGAGGGCGACGAGTTCTGGACTAAAGCTGAAACCCTCTTGTACTGCGCCCTTGTGTCCTACATCGTCTTTGAGGGGCCGGAGGAAGAACGCAACATGAATACGCTGGTGGAAATGATAAACAGCATGGAAGTCCGGGAGGATGACGAAACCTTCAAAAATGCGGTGGACTATATGTTTGACGGGCTGGAACGCCGCAGCCCCCAGCACTTCGCCGTGAGGCAGTATAAGAAATACAAGCTCGCCAGCGGCAAGACAGCCAAAAGCATCTTGATTTCCTGCGGTGCAAGGCTGGCTCCCTTTGATATTCCCCAACTACGGAAGATCATGTCTTATGACGAGCTGGAGCTGGATAAGCTGGGGGATGAAAAATCGGCGCTGTTCTTTCTTATCAGCGACACGGATACCACCTACAACTTTTTGGTTGCCCTCGCTTTTTCGCAGATGTTCAACCTTCTGTGTGAACGGGCTGACAACACCTATGGCGGGCGTCTGCCCTATCATGTGCGGGTGCTGTGGGACGAGGCTGCCAACACCGGGCAGGTGCCGGGGCTGGAAAAGATTGTGGCCGTCATCCGCTCCCGTGAGATCAGCCTGACGCTTTTTTATCAGGCAATGAGCCAGTGCAAGGCATTGTACAAAGACCATTCCGAAACCATCATGGGCAACATGGACAGTATCGTATTCCTCGGAGGCCGGGAGGCTTCCACCCTAAAGGATATTTCGGAAAACTGGCTGGGCAAGGCCACCATCTCCATGCAGACCGAGGGCCGAAGCCGGGGACAGTCTGAAAGTTACAGCCAGAATATGCAGCGACTTGGCCGGGAGCTGATGACCACCAGCGAGATCACCACCATGCCCGGGGATAAATGTATCTTGCAGCTTAGGGGGCTCCCGCCTTTTCTATCCCCAAAGTATGACTTGAAAAAGCACCCGAATTACAAGTACACAGCCGAATTTGATAAAAAGAAAAACGCCTTCCGCTTGGAAAGCCTGTTCCGCCACCGGCCATTGAGACTAAAGCCGGAGGACGAATACACGGTGTACGAAGTGGACGGCTCCGACACGGACGAAGAAGCTGACCTGTTGAACTTCGATGATCTGGACAGCAACGAGTTTGTGTAACTTCGGGCCATGATGACCCGAAGCGCCGCCGATGTGGGCGGCTTTTTTTGTACCCAAAACCATCAAACAAACAAAATGGAGGAACGTATATGGAATTTTTCAATCAGGCAATCGACATTCTTAAAATTCTGGTCATGGCTCTTGGCGCTGGTTTGGCGGTATGGGGCGTCATCAACCTTCTGGAAGGTTACGGGTCGGATAACCCTGCGGCAAAATCACAGGGCATTAAGCAGCTCATGGCGGGCGGCGGTGTCGTTCTGATCGGCCTTCAGCTTATCCCTCTGCTGTCCGGCCTGTTCAGCTAAGTGTCACCCGTTGTCCCTTTTCCAGAAAAGGAGCTGATGTATGGACTTTATCATCGACGCAATCGTTGAATGGCTGAAAGGTCTGCTCGTCGATGGTATCATGGGAAATCTGGATGGCCTTTTCGATAACGTCAATCAGAGCGTTGGCGAGATCGCCACACAGGTAGGCACGACCCCGGCGGACTGGAACGCCGGGGTCTTTTCCATGATACGACAGATCTCCGAAACTGCCATTCTGCCAATCGCCGGGGTCATCCTCACTTTTGTTATGACCTATGAACTGATACAGATGCTCATAGAACGCAACAACCTCCATGAAGTTGACACATGGATGTTTTTTAAGTGGGTGTTCAAAACCTTTGTGGCTGTGATGATCCTGACGAATACCTTCAATATCGTGCTGGCGGTCTTTGATGTGAGCCAGCATGTGATCCAGCAGTCAGCGGGCATTATCCAGAACGGGACAGAGATCACGCCGGATGTGCTGGACAGTCTGCGGACAGAGCTTGAGGCGATGGAGTTAGGCCCTCTGTTCGGACTCTGGCTCCAGTCCTTCCTGATCCAGCTTACCATGATTGCCTTAAACATCGTGATTTTCGTCATCGTATATGGCCGTATGATTGAAATTTATTGCGCGTCCAGAAGCACCGCTTTCTATCCAAAGGCGGTGCGCGGACATTTTGGGAACCCGGCTTTAGCAAGCCGGTAAAGAAAAGTATCAAAGATGTGAAAAACATCACTTTAGCGTCGTCCGATTTACCCCGGAGGGAAACCACAAGGGGGACAATAGCGTATCGGAGAAATCGCAAGTTGGGGAAACCATCTACCCACGACTGAGCGGCAAGACGCAACTTTGTGAATGAGGAACAAGGCTAAACTGCTTTAAGGGCAGTCCGAGGCGGGATACTCGACCCGGCGGCGCAGGATGGTTGTATTCGCCGTATGTCATAGCGGCATGTGACAGGTAAACACAAACCGCAAGATACTTATGGCAGCCAGCCGCAATAAGCGGAAAAGGACGAAAACCCACTCCGACATCACAATACGCTTTTCCCAAAGTGTCTAACTGGAGATTGCCTAAACCGGAACGCCGGAACTATCCGGCTATGCGTAATGCCGCAAGGTGAAAAATTTCAAGGGATAGAACTCAAGAAAGATGACGCTGAATATCCGGCATGGCAACGGAGCCTTCGTAGTAGTCCGAGGACGGGAAAGCCGTCCACATGGCGAAGGAAGGCAGGGTGTCAACCAATTCATAAAAAGGAAAGGTGCGTGAGGCATTATGAGAAGTCCTGAAAATGTGTTGGAAAGCCTAAAATCCAAGGCGTGTAACAAGAGTTACAGGTACGAGCGGTTATACCGCAACTTGTACAATCCACAATTCTATCTGCTGGCATACCAGCGGATACAGGCGAAACCAGGCAACATGACAGCCGGAACAGACGGCAAAACCATTGACGGTATGGGAATGGCCAGGATAAACGCCCTCATTGAAAAAATGCGGGATTTCAGCTATCAGCCTAACCCGGCAAGGAGAACGTATATCCCGAAAGCTAACGGGAAGATGCGTCCTCTGGGAATACCGTCGTTTGACGACAAACTGATACAGGAGGTGGTTCGGCTCATTTTAGAGAGCATTTATGAGCCTACCTTTAGCGACTACTCCCACGGGTTCCGTATGAACAAGAGTTGCCATACGGCGCTCAAGTATGTGCAGAAATACTTCACGGGAACAAAGTGGTTCGTTGAAGGAGACATAAAGGGCTGTTTTGACAATGTAGACCATCAAGTGCTGATTGCCATTCTGCGAAAGCGGATTGCAGATGAACACTTCATTGGTCTGATTTGGAAGTTCCTAAAAGCCGGATATATGGAGGACTGGAATTACCATAATACTTACTCTGGCACTCCTCAAGGCTCGATTATCAGCCCTATCCTTGCAAACATTTACATGAACGAACTGGACAGCTATATGACGGAATACGCAGAGAAATTCAACTGTGGAAACCGCCGTAAAATCAATCCTGCGTTCAAAAAGAAATTAGATGTCTGCCGTGGAAAGGAAGAAAGGCTCAAAAGAAATTTCGCTAAAATGAGCGAAGAAGAAAAAGAGGGATTGTCTGCTGAAATCAGAGAGCTGCGGCGTAGCCTTAAATCTATGCCTTACAGCGACCCGATGGATGACAACTATAAAAGGATTTGCTATGTCCGATATGCAGATGACTTTCTGATAGGAGTTATCGGCAGTAAAGAGGACGCAGAACAGGTAAAACAGGACGTAGGCAGTTTTATCCGTGAAAAACTTCATCTGGAAATGTCCGAGGAAAAGACACTCATCACCCACGGACATGATTTTGCAAAGTTTCTGGGATACGAGGTCACAATCTCCAAAGGAGAATACAACAAAAAGACCAAAACCGGGGCTACCAGACGAGTGAACAACGGAAAAGTCTTGCTCCATGTCCCCCATGACAAATGGGTAAAATGCCTGCTCTCCTACAATGCCCTCAAGATTAAATACGACAAGCAGAATGGAAACAAAGAGGTTTGGGAACCTGTCCGGCGCACTCGTCTGTTGCACTTGGACGATTTGGAAATCCTGAACCAGTACAACGCAGAAATCCGTGGATTGTATAACTACTACCGGCTCGCAAACAATGTATCCGTACTCAACAACTTCTATTATGTAATGAGATACAGTATGCTCAAAACTTTCGCCGGAAAATATCGGACACGAATCAGCAAAATTATCCGCAAGTACCGTCAAGGGAAAGATTTTGTTGTGGAATATCCGAAGAAAAACGGCATGGTGGGCAAAGTGCTGTTCTACAATGACGGTTTCCGCAGGAACACCAAAGTTGAAAGCGGAACCCCCGACATAATAGCAAGAGTAGTCGAGAACTATGGACGCAACAGCCTGATTAAGAGGCTGCAAGCAAACAAATGCGAGTGGTGCGGCGCAGAAAATGTGCCGCTTGAAATACACCATGTACGAAAACTCAAAGATTTAAGTGGCAGAAAACAATGGGAACTCGCCATGATTGGGCGTAAGCGCAAAACAATGGCACTCTGCGTAGACTGCCACGATAAGTTACACGCTGGGAAATTAGACTGACACCTGGAGAGCCGGATACATCGAGAGGTGTAAGTCCGGTTTGGAGGGGAGTTCCCGGAAACCTGCCATAGTGATATGGCAAGGCGCCGGGTTCTTACCCTACTACTCACAAGTTTAGCGCCTATCCCGTTTGCCACAGTCCCCAACAGGGAAACCGGACACATGGGGCAGAACTATTTCCGCTCCCTCTTTGCGGTGGGCTTTCAAGGTCTATTGATCTTAGTCTGTGTCGCCATCTATGCGGTGCTGATCCAGAGTATCGCCACCGACGGCGACCCCATCGGGGCGATCTGGGGATGCGTGGGATATACGGTGTTGCTGTGTTTTACCCTGTTCAAAACGGGCAGCCTTGCAAAATCCATCTTCGGCTGCCATTAAGAGACTTCGGGCCATGCTGACCCGAAGCGGAAAGGAGGCGGTATGCCCCGGCGTTACAAACAGGGTGCGGACGGACAGCCGCACCCGGCTTTCTACGGAAAGCTCCCCGAAGAATTTTCTAAAGCAGACACCATGCGCTTTATGGTGGAAACCGATCTGAAACTGTCCGGGTGCGTATCGGCGGACACGCTGGCGGCACTCCGGGCGGAAGGCTATGACTACAAGGATGGGAACCTTGTTCCCGCCGGAAAGGAGAAATCCATGCAGGAAAAAACTGCGGGCGGAACACCAGCCGCCCCTATAAAGCTGGATGTAAGCGTGCGGGTCATCGAACCTGTGAAAAATCTCATGGGCTTTGCCAGCGTGAAATTCAATGACTGCTTTGTGGTGGAAAATCTGAAAATCGTACAGGGCAGCAAGGGCCTCTTTCTTGGGATGCCCAGCCAGCCGGACGGCAAAGGCGGCTATCGGGATATGGCCTACCCTGTCACAAAGGAGTTCCGGGAACAGCTCAATACTGCTGTTCTGCAAGCCTATGAGGCAAAGTTGGAACAGATGGCGGAGCGCGGCTCTGTGGGGCGTGCGTCCATCAGCGACCAACTCAAAGCCGGAAAAGCGGCTGCCGAACAGGCAAAGGCAGAGCGGCCTCCGAAGGAAAAGCCCAGCCGCAGTGCAGAGCGTTGACCTCGGGCCATGCTGGCACGAAGCAGAAAGGAGGCGGGAACCATGCCACGCAAACGGACGGGCTATGACGCGGCCTGCTATTACGACGGAAAACTGCTGGGCCGCTGTACCAAAGCGGACAGCGACGCCTATACCCTGTTGATGAACGCCTGCGGCGGGGAGGCCGCCCGTGTCCTTCGGGAATATGCCTATTTTTCCCCGGAACTGAAAGCCATCTTAGAAAAGGCAGCACTCATGCAGGCGGACCGGAGCCGGACGGGCGGAATGTTCCATGCGCCGAAAAGCTCCCCGTGGGGCGAGGTGCAGAATTGTGAAACCCTCTGTCCGGGGGTGTTTTTGGTATCTACCGCCAGCCACGGCGGAACGATGGTGGCAAACGAGGTAGCCGCCGTTCTCTCCCCAGCGGCCAAAAAATGCGGCTTCAAGGACAAGGGCTATATCTGCTATGAGGAGGACGCACAGGAAAGCGTAGTGCTCCGGGAGCTGCTGGACAAAAAGCTGTGGAAAATCCCTGACCGCATTAAGGACAAAGGACAGTTTGAAGAAAAACTCAATCAGTCCATCCGGCAGTATCACCCCGAATACTGGCGGGCAAGGCAGAGCGGACGAGAGGCCGCCGAAGCTGCCCGCAGCACAGCCCCGGCCAAAGAGGCCGCAAGATAACCTCGGGTCATGCTGGCCCGAAGCAATTAAGGAGGTGTACTTAAATGGCCTATGTGCCAGTACCAAAAGACCTTTCCAAAATCAAGACAAAGCTGGCCTTCAATCTGACGAAGCGCCAGCTTGTTTGTTTTTCCGGTGCGGCGGCGGTGGGCCTCCCGGCTTACCTGTTTTCCCGTGGCAGTATCGGGAACAGTGCCGCCATGTTCCTGATGATTGGCCTCATGCTCCCGTTCTTCTTTCTGGCTATGTATGAGCGGGACGGCCTGCCGCTGGAAAAGGTGCTGAAAAACATCATCCGCACCCGGTTCCTCTATCCCCGGGTGCGGCCTTACAAAACCGAAAACTTCTATGCGCTGCTTGGCGCCAGAAAGGAGGCGCAGCCGATTGCAAAACAACAGAAGGGCCGGAAAGCCCGCAGGCAGAAAGCCTGAAAAACATGGCCTTACCGGCCTGTTCACGAAAGGAAAGAACATTCCCACCACCGCCCAGCAGACCCTCCCTTACCGGGAAATGTACCGGGACGGGGTGTGCCGGGTAGCGGACCGCTATTACACCAAAACCATTGAATACGAGGACATCAACTATCAGCTCGCACAGTCCGAAGATCAGGCGGCCATCTTTGACGGGTGGAGCGCCTGCCTCAACTACTTTGACAGCAGCCTTCCGTTCCAGCTTTCCTTCCTCAACCACCGGAGCCGCCCGGGCAGCCGGTACAGCGTGAACATCCCCATGCAGGACGATGATTACAACAGCGTCCGGTGTGAGTATGTGGAAATGCTGGAAAACCAGATCGCCAAAAGCAACAACGGCATTGTCCGCACAAAGCTCCTGACCTTCGGCGTGAACGTGGACGACCTTCCCACCGCCAGGGCAAGGCTGGAACGTGTAGAGGCGGACATTTGCGGGAACTTCAAAAAGCTGGGCGTCAAGTGCCGCTCCCTTTCGGGGCTGGAACGGCTGGAGCTTCTTCACGGGCAGCTCCACCCCGGCAGCGGCTCCCCCTTCCGGTTTTCATGGGATATGATCCCCAAAACCGGGCTTTCCACCAAAGACTTTATCGCCCCGGACAGCTTCGACTTCCGTTTCAGCCGTCTGTTCCGGGTGGGGACGACTTGGGGCGCCGCCTCCTACTTGCAGATTTTGGCCTCGGAGCTCTCGGACAAGCTGCTGGCGGAGCTTTTGGAAATGGATGCGGAAATGACCATCACCCTCCATATCCAAACCGTCGATCAGGCCGCCGCCGTAAAATCCATCAAAGCCAAAGTCTCCGACATTGACAAGATGAAGGTGGAGGAACAAAAGAAGGCAGCCCGGTCAGGGTACGACATGGACATACTTCCGCCCGACCTCGTAACATACAGCAACGACGCAAAGACCCTTCTGGAAGATTTACAGAGCCGGAATGAAAGAATGTTCCTGCTGACCTTCCTTGTGGTAAACATGGCCCCGACCCGCCGGGAGCTGGACAATGACCTGTTCACGGTGTCGGGTATCGTCCAGAAATACAACTGCACCTTGAAGCGGCTGGACTTCCAGCAGGAGGATGGTTTTCTTTCCAGCCTTCCGCTGGGCCATAACGGCATTGAGATCAAGCGTGGCATGACGACCAGCTCCACGGCCATTTTCGTTCCCTTTATGACGCAGGAGCTCCGCATGGATGGCGAAGCCGTCTATTACGGGCTCAACGCACTTTCCCATAACGTCATCATGGCAAACCGGAAGAAGCTCAAAAACCCCAACGGCCTGTTCCTCGGTGTGCCGGGTTCCGGCAAATCCTTTGCCGCAAAGCGGGAGCTTGTGAACGTGTTCCTTTCCACCCGTGACCGGATCATTGTGGTGGACCCGATGGGCGAATACTCGCCCCTTATCAAGCGGCTGGGCGGACAGGTCATCGAGATCGCCCCGGACAGCCCCCACCACATCAATCCGATGGACATTGATTTGAGCTTTGACGAGGAAAACCCGATGGCGCTGAAAGCCGACTTTATCCTGTCGCTGATGGAGCTGATCGTTGGCGGCAAGGACGGCTTGCAGCCGGTGGAGCGGACCGTCATTGACCGCTGTGTGCGCCAGATGTACCGGGAACATTTGCAGGACCCGGAAACAAGCAAAATGCCGACCCTCCAAACCCTGTATGACCTGCTCTGTTGCCAGCCGGAGGGCGAGGCGGTACGGCTGGCAACTGCCCTTGAAATCTATGTGTCGGGTTCCCTTAACGTGTTCAACCATGAAACCAATGTGGATCTGAACCGCCGTCTGGTATGCCTTGACTTAAAAAAGCTGGGGGCCGGACTTCGGACGATTGCCATGCTCATTATGCAGGACTTGGTAAACTCGCAGGTGTCCATGAATTTCCTGCGCGGTATCGCTACATGGTGCTACTTCGACGAATTTCATGTGCTGCTCCGTGACCGACTGACGGCAAGCTACTGTGTGGCGATCTGGAAAATGCTCCGTAAGAAGGGCTGCGTACCCAGCGCCTTAACGCAGAACGTGAAGGATTTCCTTGCCAGCCCGGAGATTGAGAACATCTTTGAAAACTCGGACTTCCTTGTGCTGCTCTCGCAGGCACAGGGGGACCGGCAGATTTTAGCCAAACAGCTTGGGATCAGCCCCCACCAGCTTTCCTATGTGACCCATACCAATTCCGGCGAAGGGCTGCTGTTCTTCGGGAACACCACCATCCCGTTTGTTGACCGCTTCCCGCAGAACACAGAGCTGTACGCCATTATGACCACCCGCCCGGAGGACAAAAAACAGGAAATGAACTGGGCATAACACACTTCGGGCCATGATGGCCCGAGGTTTGGAAAGGAGGGATACATCATCGGAAAGAAACCGGATAAACGGAATTTTCAAAGGCCGGGGCCGACGGAGGATACCGGGAGCAATCGCCCCGGACCGGCTGAACGGGAAGGGCCTTCCCCCGCACCATCCCGACGCCTGCGGTTTAAGGACGAGGATACCGGGCAGGACAGTCCTTCGGGCCATGATGGCCCGAAGTCCAAAAGCGGCAAGTTTCAAGAGGACAGACGGAAAAGCCGTCCCTCTGACCGCATGAGGCAGGAAGATGAAGCGGACGGGCCGCAGGATACCGGCAAGGCACAGGAGCCGGAGGGCTCCGCCGAGAAGGCCGGGAGCAAAAAGGACAAGTACCAGAAAGCACAGGCAAAAGCGGAACACGCCGGGGAAAAGCTGGGAAAGGCCCGGGAGAAACTGGACAAGACCGAGGCAAAACGGGCAGCGAAGAAGCCGCCGGGGCTTGCGAAGAAAGCTGTCCGGGGAGCCCGCACCGAAGCATGGTTTTATCTCCACAACAAAATCCACGAAGTTGAGCATGAAAATGTGGGTGTGGAAGGAGCCCATAAGTCGGAACTTGTGGCCGAGGCCGGAGCCCGGAAACTGACCCGGTATGCCAAACGGAGATACCGGGAACACCCGGCCCGGAAGGTGGCAAAGTGGGAACGGAAGGACATAAAAGCCCGGGCCAATGTGGATTTTCAAAAGATGGCCTCCGAGCACCCGGAGCTTGCCAGCAATCCGCTTTCCCGTGTGCAGCAGAAATGGAAACTGAAACGCCGGTATTCCAAAGAAGCAAAGGCGGCTGCAAAACAGGGCGCAAAGACCGCAAAGAAAACCGCTGCCGCTTCGGGAACTGCGACCCGTCGGGCGGCGCAGTTTGTGACCCGTCATCCCGTGGCGGTGCTGGTCCTGCTCCTGCTGTTGCTGCTCTGTTTTCTTGTGTCGGCGGTAAGTTCCATCTTCCCCACGCTTGGCAGCGGCCTCGCCAATGCGTTATCCGGCACCTCCTACGCCTCGGAGGATACGGACCTGCTGGGGGTGGACGAGGACTACACAGCGCTGGAAAACGAGCTGGCGCAGACGGTAGCGAACATCGAAAGCACCCATCCCGGCTATGACGAGTACCGCTATTCCGTGGACGAGATCGGCCATAACCCCTATGAGCTGGCGTCCTATCTCTCGGCAAAGTACCATGTGTATTTCCGGGAACAGGTGCAGGACGAACTGCGGGAAATCTTCGAGGCACAGTATGAGCTGACCTTGACGGAGGAAGTCGAGATACGCTACCGCACCGAAACCAGCACTGACCCGGAGACCGGGGAAACCACCACCGAGGAAGTCCCCTATGAGTATTACATTCTCAATGTGACCCTCACAAACAAAACGCTGCCTGCCGTGATCCTGCCGAGGCTTAACGAACAGCAGCGGGAAATCTACATCGTTATGCAGCAGCTCAAAGGCAACAAACCCTATCTGTGGGAAGGGATTTACAACGGCGGCGAAGATACCGGCCCCAGCTATGAGATACCCGGCGAGGCGCTGGATGACCCGGCTTTTGCGGCGCTCATGGAAGAAGCCACAAAATACATCGGCTGGCCCTATGTGTGGGGCGGCTCCAGCCCGTCCACCTCCTTTGACTGTTCGGGCTTTGTCTGCTGGGTGTACACGGCCAGCGGCGTCCACAACCTGCCCCGTACCACGGCGCAGGGCATTTATAACCAGTGTGCCATCATTTCTCCCTCCGAGGCAAAGCCCGGCGATATTATCTTTTTCACGGGAACCTATGACAGCCCCGGCCCTGTGTCCCATGTCGGGATTTATGTGGGCGACGGGATGATGCTCCATTGTGGGTCGCCCATCCAATACGCAAACATCAATTCAAGCTACTGGCAGACACATTTCTATGCCTTCGGGCGTTTGTGAGCCAGAGGAAAGGAGTCCTTGCATGAACAAGATCGACAAGCTCGATAAGGAACTGGAAAAAGCCCGGGAGAAGGCTGCCGAATGGCAGGCCAAAATCCGGGAGCTGGAAAAGCAGAAACAGGAGGAAGAAAACAGCCAGATCGTGCAGGCGGTGCGCTCCCTCAAACTGACACCCGCCCAGCTGATGGCTTTTCTGAATGACCCCAAAAACAGCCTTACCACTTCGGGCCATACTGACCCGAAGCCGAAGGCACCCGAAAAGGAGGACACAGCCCATGAAGAAAACTAAATTTCGCAGGCTGGCGGCGATGGCTTCCAGCCTTTTGTGTTGCCTGATCTTTACGGTCCCGGCCTACGCCCAGAGCAGCGAGCCGCAGCCGGAGACAACGCCCGACCCGGTGGAAACCGAAGCAGAGCCGGAAACCCAGAACCCCTTTACCCCGGACGGGACGGGAACCGTGGTGGACAACGCCACCGACGAGGATGGAAAGGAGTTCTACACCATCACCACAGCAGACGAGAGCGTGTTTTATCTGGTGATCGACAAACAGAAAACCAGCGAGAACGTCTATTTCCTCAATACCGTTACCACAGACGACCTTCTGCCTCTTGCCGAACAGGGTAAGGAACCGCCCAAAGAAGTGACCCCGGAGCCAGAGCCAAAGCCCACCGAACCGGTGGAGGAAGTACCGGAACCCGAGCCGGAGAAAAAGGACAGTCCCCTTCTCTCTCTGCTCCTGATCGGCGCGGTGGTGCTGGCCGGCGGTGGGATTGGTTACTATTTCAAGATTTACAAGCCGAAGCATGAGGCCCCGGATTTGGAAGATGATTACTGCGAATATGAGGACGGGGAGCTGGAGGAGATCGCAGAGGAACCCGAGGACGAAGATACCCCGCCGTGGGAGGAAGATACGGAGGAATGAGAATGAATTTTACAAGCAGCCCTTTTGAACGAATGATGAAGGAAGTACCGCACCCCGGCTGGGACAATGACGACCCTTGTAAGGGATGCCGTTACTACAAGGAGTGCAAAGGAAAGAAAAAACAGTGCCGGAAGAAGTTCCGGGCGCTGATCGTGGAGCCCCGCCCTTCGGGCCATCGTGGCCCGAAGTCTTAAATGGACGCCCGGGAGCTGACCCGTGACGAGAAGAAGAAAATCCGTTCTCTTGTCATGGGGATGTGCGCCAACTATGACCGGGAAAGCGGCCTGTGCCTTCCTCTTGACTGTGCCTGCTATATGCTGCACAAGTGCTGGACAGGGGCGTACTGCCGTTATTTCCGTGAGGCTGTCCTGCCCCTTAACCCGGAGCTTCAAGCGGCGCTGACAACGGAAGGCATCTCCCCGGAGCTGCGGGCCTGTGCGGTCTGCGGAAAGGCATTTTTGCCCGAGGGGCGTCAAGCCTACTGCTCCGACGCCTGCAAGGCCGAAGGGAACCGACGGAAAAGCCGGGAACGCATGAGGAAAATGCGGGAGAAAAGGCCGGGCGGCTGTTACGATTTGCCGCCTCCAAAGGCTTGACATTCCGGGCTTTTTTGAGGGTGTTTCCGGGGTGGGAATATCTTATTACATTCCTCCCCGGTCTGCCCTCTTATTTCGTAACATCCAGCACTTCGGGTCATGTTGGCCCGAGGCACAGAAAGGAGGGATCTCTTGGAGACAGTACAAGGATATGTGATTTTGAAAGCTGCCACCTTTGAAACCGGACACGGCTTTGCGCTGGGGCATAATCCGGGAGCACCGAGCCCCTTTGTGACCTGGCAGTTTACCGAGGGGGAAAACGGCCATCGGGATTACTACTGGGGCCGCTATGGAACCAGTCAGGCGTGGGCGCAGAGGGACTTTGACCGCCGGGTGGACGACTATCAGCAGCTTTACCATGCGGCGGTCAAGCATACCGAGCTGGGAGCGGAGGGCGTTTACCGCTATTATTCCACCCAGCGGCCCGTGGACATAGGAACTTATCCGAAGCCGCCGGATAACCAGCCCCTTTCCATTGTCAACTACGATGATGACAGGCGGCGTCCTGTGGCAGACGGCAGGCTGATGGCATGGGGCGAACTGACCTACGCAAAGCCGCTGACCGAAAAGCAGATGGAGGATTATGAACTGAAACCAGCACCGGGCAATCCTGACCGGGTGCGCCCATCCATTACCGCCCGGCTCAAAGAAGGAACCAGAGGGCAGGCCCCCCCGAAGGAGCCCGGCCAGAAGCGGAGCCATCAAAACCATGAGGAACGATAAAGGAGGATCGCCATGCACGAAAAAGACAACTATCTGAAAACCGCCGAGCTCTCCACGGAGCAGAACTGCAACATGATCGACGGCGTACCCAACAACACGCCCTGTCTCTTATACACATCTGACGCTGCCGAC
>ENA-OYYV01000387-OYYV01000387.1-human-gut-metagenome-genome-assembly--contig:-NODE-387-length-23437-cov-10.471260_pt1 | contig 23437 bp, 25 predicted proteins | sample MGYA00244069_ERZ653462 | MGnify/ENA primary metagenome ERZ653462 (study PRJEB26926, sample SAMN06165170) | human gut metagenome | biome: ENVO:00009003; feature: ENVO:2100002; material: ENVO:00002003...
GTTTTCGGGGTCCATAATGTAGCAATGTACACCACGCACCACTTGGAAAGTGAGGATTTTCTTCTGAAGATAGCTTTTGCCCTGCCCTGCAGAGCCAGAGATGAAGAAAACACCGTTGGTGATCTGATCGTCCCGTTGGAAGATGTCAACATACACCGGGCCGCCCCGGTCGGTGCGTCCAATGGGCATCCCGTGGGGATGCACCAGGCTTGAGTAGCTGAACGGGTACAGGGCCGCTGCCGTCTTGCTGGGCAAATTGTTGGAGCACAGAAGGAAACGGTCGCTGCCCAGCGGCTGTACAGAAGAAAAAGCGTCCCGTTGCTCGTAGGCTAACTGATCGTAGGTGATGCCTGCCCCGGCCAGTTCGATCTTCACCTGTTGCTCCAGGTCGTTCAGCGCGTCCAGGGTCTTGCCGTAGATCTCGATATAGATGTTGATGCTGTAGACGGTGTTTTGGTTGCGCGTGATCTCCGAGTAAAAATTCTGGATGTCGTTGGCCTCCTGCATGGCGTCTATCTGCTCGGTGGCCTGATGCTTGCCCGCCATGACCGCCTTGTTGCGCAGCTGCTCATTGATGAGCTTGCGGGCGCTGTCTTTCTGCAGCGGCGTCAGCCGCATGGTGAAGGAGGTGTTCCGCATACTCGCTACTGTGTACAGCGCACGCGGCGGGATCTGCGAGGGGAAGTTTTTGAGCATCAGGGTGCGGCGCATCACGCCGGACTGCTCGGCGTGGTCTTTGGTGAAGTCGATACGGTTCGGACACAGGCGGCGCTGTATCTCCTTATTGTAGACGGCGGGCTTTGCCCTGGCCATATCCGGGTAACTCTTTACTTCTTCTGCGATCGTGTACAGGTCCACATTCGTGAACTCGCGCACCAGATAGTTGCGCAGCAGGACGGCCAGCTCCTCGTTTTTGACCCTTTCGATTTTGTAACCTTTGCCCGCAATGAGATTGTAGATGTCATCGTCCTCATTCTGCGCCTTGTAGATAAAGTAGTAGGCCCGCTGCACGGAACTGGAGCGGGACTCGGTGCTCTCAATTTCATTGATAACGTCTGCGATAATATGGTCGTATTGGCGCGGCTGGCTGCGGTAGTAGGCTTTCAGCGCACTCATGTCCTCGACTTTGTCCGTGCCGAACATAACGAAGGGACAGCGCAGAGAATCGAACAGGCGACAGAGCTGTTCGATCTCCTGCGCGATCTCATCGCCGGTCATGACGTCGGTGTTGGGCGGGTAATAGCGGTAGAAGCGGAATAGCTCCTTGCCGTCCTTGCCACCGTAGATGCCGTTTTCCCCGAAGTGGAACTTAATCAAATCCTGCATGGGGAGCTTGGACTTCATGAGCCTGCGCAGCTTCTTTTTGCGGCGTTTTTCGTCTTTGCCGGAAACCGCTGCATTCAGGGAAAAGGTTTTGGTAAAGAACTGGTACGCAGTACGCAGCTTCAGTGCGCCGAACAGGTTGTTTTCAAAATCGAAACGCGCCGTACCCAGCGCCAGAAAACAGGTGAGCGTGAATATCTGCGGCGACCGCAGATAGAAAACAAGGACCGCGCCCAGCGCGATGCCAATGAGTTCCGGCACCGTCCACCACCACAAAAGAAATTTCTTTTGCAGCCGGGGCGGGCAAAGGTATTTTTGTGCTGTCATAAGGTCTCCTTTCCGGGCGTCGTGCCCGTTCCAGACGCATTTTGTGCCCGACGGGCACAGCCGTTTTATGACGTTGCTTCGTTTGATTTTTGGTGCTTATTTGCAGAAAGTGCCGGCGAAAAAACAGTCTGATAAAAGGCGCTGCACCCCCTTGACTATTTCTCCCGGGCTGGCCTATAATACCCATAGGCAAGAAATGATGTAATGTCCACGTTGGACGCTGAAAGCCCCCGGAGGTCGCAACTCCGGGGGCTTTCTGTTGTGCCGTTTTATCCCGCTTGTCGTTCATTCTGTTGCCGGGTTTATAACAAGACCGCACGTGGGCATCAATACACTTTCGGAAAATATCGACAACGTAAATAAAAATACGTTATAATGTGTACAGAACTCAAGAAAGGAGCCAGTGCAATGGCAAACGTAAATATAAACATCCGTATGGATTCCGACTTGAAGCAGCAGTTCGAGGCTTTTTGCAATGATGTGGGCATGACGATGACAATGGCATTTACTGTTTTTGCGAAAAAGGTTGTCCGAGAACAGCGGATTCCCTTTGAGATCGGAGTTGAAGTTCCGAACGCCGAAACCTGTGAAGCAATCCAGGAAGTTCAACGGATGAAAAGCGATCCGAACAAGGTAACGTTTGACTCCTTTGCGGAACTTCTGGGGGAAGATGCCCGCGGCCTGTTGGAAACATACTGTTTGTGCTCCGATTCTCAGGTCAAACAGGAAATCATAGAAGGGATGAACACGCCGCTCTCTGAGTGTCTGCCGGAAAACAAGGTGGAATGGTAAGCCCTGCATCGCATGGGACATCGACCCTGTCATAGACAGCCGCAGGGTGTGGAACAACAAGGTTGATCTTTGCCCGGACGGTTGTTACTTGGACAGTGTGCCCATAGAGAACGTATCGGAAGCGAAAAAAACGTGAAAACAATGTAAATAATTATATTGACACTGCTGGCGAAAGGTGCTATAATTGTTACAGAATCAAGGAAAGGAGATTGCACTATATGCCGAATATTAACATCAATATCCGTATGGATTCCGACTTGAAGCAGCAGTTCGAGGCTTTTTGCAATGATGTGGGCATGACGATGACAACGGCATTTACAGTTTTTGCAAAAAAGGCTGTCCGGGAATATCGAATCCCCTTTGAGATCGGAGCGGAAGTTCCGAACGCCGATACGAAAAAGGCGATTGAGGATGCCAGAAAAGGTATTGGGATGAGTAAGGCTTTTTCTTCCGTAGAAGAACTCATGGAGGATCTAAATGCTGACGATTAAGTATCAGGCTGCCTTCAAAAAAGACTACAAAAGAATTGTAAAGCGCGGTTATGATATACGCCTGTTGGAAAAGGTGATCGAGCTGCTGGCCAACCAGAAACCGTTGCCGGAGAAGAACCGGGATCATCAACTCGGTGGGAACTATGCCGATTGCCGGGAATGTCACATCACGCCGGACTGGCTGTTGATCTATGAGCTGGCCGAAAGCGAATTGATCCTGTGCCTCACCAGAACCGGTTCACACAGTGACCTTTTCTAAATCCTATTATGCAGAAAAAAAGAAAGCCAAGCGGCTTTCGCCGCTTGACTTCCTTTTTCAATCTGCTTATAATAGTTCCGATACAAACTCCACGGTGTTCGCCGGATAACTAACCGGCGAACACATACCACAAGGCTTAAAAAACAAGACAGCGTTGTGGGGTAGTGTGGCACTAAACAATACAATCCTGTGTTGTGTATCTGTATGGTGATAAACCAATTCCAGTTGGTTTACTGCCACAACAGTATACAGACCAGTTTTATATTTGTCAAGGTACACGAACCCCCACCACTGTAAGATGGTCGGGGTTTTTATCGTTGTACCTTGAAAACTGAATACAGGTTCCTGTTGTTCCTGTACCGCAGTCGGCCGCACAGGCCGTTGGGCTGCAACAAGCCAGCTGCGCCACAGGCCCCCAAAGGCAAAAACCTCCAGCCGGGATGCTGGGTCGGGGGAAAGCGGGAGAACACCCGCTGCCAGGAACTTTAACAATATAGAAACACGCTTTTCTGATTTTCAAATCGGATTAACGGCGGTGACTATATGGGTTGCCGCCGTTTGTGCGCTTTGAAAAAAGCGATATATACAAAAATGCACCGAAGCATTTCTGCTCCGGTGCGATTGCTTGGTGCGCCGGAAGAGACTCGAACTCCCGACCTTCTGATTCGTAGTCAGACACTCTATCCAGCTGAGCTACCAGCGCATATGCGGTTAATTATTAACCGCAAGTAATATATTACCACATTCTTTTATAAAAAGCAAGTGCTTTTTGAAATTTTTTAAATTTTATCATCAAAAAATGCAAAAAATGCTCTGTAAGCCATATATACATCAATTTTTGATACGATTTCAAACGGTGCGTGCATACAAAGTACAGGCACACCGAGGTCAACTACATCAACATTCATATTGGCAACATATTTTGCGATTGTTCCGCCGCCGCCCATATCAACTTTACCGAGTTCGCCGACTTGCCACATTACATTGTTTTTCTCAAGCAAAGCTCTTACCTTGCCCATATACTCGGCAGACGCATCGGAAGTATCGTACTTTCCGCCGTGACCTGTGTATTTTGAAATTACAACGCCTTCGTTAATATAGCAAGAGTTCTTTGCTTCGTAAGCGGATGCATATGTTGGGTCATAAGCTGCGCTTACATCTGCCGAAAGACAGGTGCTCTTAGACAGCGCTTTGTAGCCGTCAATACCGTCCTGCTTTGCAAGGTCATATATAAAGTAACGCAAAAAGTCGCTCTGCATACCTGTATTGCCGTCGCTGCCTGTTTCTTCTTTATCTGTAAGATAAGTAACGCAGGTCTGCTCCGGAGTTTCAACATCAAGCGAAGCCATTAATGCAGGGTAAGCGCAAACCTTATCATCGTGACCGTAACCGCCGATCATACTTGCGTCAAAGCCGATATCTCTTGCTTTGAATGACGGAATAAGACAAAGTTCTGCCGAAAGGAAATCCCCCTCAACTATGCCGTATTTCTTATTGAGAATTGACATTACATTGAGTTTTACAAGGTCTTTTTCGTCATTGCCGTCTTCGTACGGACGAGAGCCGACAAGAACATTGAGATCCTCACCTGTAAATACCTTTGCAAGCGGCTTTGAAACCTGGTCTTTAGCAAGGTGTGGGAGCAAATCAGTAACGCAGAAACAAGATTCGTTTTCATCGTCACCCCAAGTAATGTTTACCTTTGTGCCGTCAAGTTTTACAACTGTGCCGTGGAGTGAGAGGGGAAGTGCTGTCCACTGATATTTTTTAAGACCGCCGTAGTAATGTGTTTTGAAAAGTGCGAGGTTTGTGTCCTCATAAAGTGGATTCGGCTTTAAATCAATTCGTGGTGAGTCAATATGAGCGATTGCAAGTCTTGCACCGTTCTTTACACCGTTTTTGCCGATAACAGCAAGTGCGATTGCTTTGTCACGGTTTATATAATAAACCTTATCGCCTGCGTTATATGACGCATTTTCATCGTATTCTGTAAAGCCTGCTTTTTTCGCAAGCTCAAGTGTGTAGCTTACAGCCTCACGCTCAACGGGAGAATGGTCTAAAAACTTTTTATAGCCTACGCAGAAATCGTCTGCTTTTTTAATCTCTTCGGCATTGAGAGTTGCTACGCCCTTGCTGCCTTTCATCATAATTTCTTCTTTAAGAAGTGTAGCTTTGCTTTTTTCGTCTGACATATTTATCTTCCTTTCATCAGATGTACCATATTATTTTATGAATAATATAACTCAATATACTTTGCTTTTGCGTCCGTTACCCGTTCAACATATTCTTTTGTTTCGGGATACGGTATATCTGTAAGCGTTACACCGTCGGTACTGTAATTCGGATCATCAAGCCAGTCCGAAACCACAAATCCTGCGTTGTACGCCGCAATAGCCGATGTTTCTGTCCCATAAAAATCAAGAAAATATTTTAAAAGATAAGAGCCGTAATCTATACAGATTTCGGGGTTATATAAATCTTCTTCCGTATATTTGCCCTCACAATCTCTTACCTGCTGCAGCCATTCAAACGAACTCGGCATAACCTGCATAATTCCGCAAGCACCCGCATCCGACTGTGCGTCTGCATTAAAGCCGCTTTCCGTACGGATAACGGCATATATGAGCGATTCGTCGAGTTCGTAATCTTTTGCGGCTTTTTGAACATATTGGCTGTAATCTCTCGGATAGCTGAGTTCGAGCAGTTGCTTTTTTGCGTTGTCATAGTAATTAAATACAAACAGTGCAAGCAAGACCGCCGTTAAAATTATGCAGCCACCAACTATAAAATTTTTTCCCTTCTTTTTGGGTTTCTTTTTGTATCGGGGATTTGCCGCCATTAAATCACCTGCCGTATGTATCCGAATAGCCCCTCGGCTTTGTCGATAAGTTCTTGCTTTGTGCCGTTGTTTTCAAGAATAAAGTCCGAATTATCTTTAAAATAGTTTTCGGAAAGTTGAGCGTTTATACGACTTTCCGCCATTTCTTCCGAAATTCCGTCACGCTGCATTATGCGCTGTTTGCGTATGTTTTCATCAGCCGTAACGCTTATGATATAATCGCAAATTACATTTGCTTTACTCTCAAAAAGCTGCGGTGCGTCAAATACAATGAATTTTTTATCGCTGTTGACAAGTTTTTCCGTCTTTTCAAGGAAAAGGGAAAGTACAAACGGGTGGATAAGTTTGCCGAGAACGGCGGTTTTTTCTTTTGTTGCAAATGCCCTTTGAGCAAGTTTCTTTCGGTCAAGATTTTTGTTAGGCAAAATAATGTCACTGCCAAATTCAGCCGAAAGTATCTTAAGACATACCGAGTCGGGCATATAAAGTTCCGCAACAAGCTCATCGGCATTTATTACCGCTGTGCCGTTTTTTGCAAAAACTTTTGATACAGTGCTTTTGCCTGCGCCCGTCTGACCTGTAAGCCCCAATATTTTATATTTTTTCAAGGTCTATCACCTCATAGCCTGCGGCCCTTATAAGTCTGTTGTAAAGTGCCATACCTACGCCATCGCAGGACGGAAGTCTTGAGTAAGCGGTGTCAATTCCGCCGACCTCGTCAACCTCTCTCAGCATATCAAAAAGTCTGTGCGCCTGCTGTGCATAGTCTTGTCTTTTGCCGAGCGAAAATGTTTTTACCTTAAGCTGCGCAATATCTTCATCACAACACAGTGCGGCGGTTTTGCCGTCATCCTTGCTGTTCACATAATTAATATATTCTTCGTCTGTGCCTTTAAGAAGTATAACTCTCGCTTTCGGCGAATAATGCTTATACTTCATACCCGGGCTTGCCGCCTTTTGATTAGGGTCAAGTTTGTCGAGTACCGCCTTGTTAAGTTCGACTTCTCCGATTGTATCTCTCAATTGTTCAAGGGTGATTCCGCCCGGCCTTAACAGGCAAGGAACTTCGCCCGCAAGAGTGATAACCGTACTTTCAACGCCGACTTCACTTGCACCGCCGTCAATAATTGCCTCAATCTTACCGTTCATATCATTCATAACATGGGTTGCGGTTGTAGGACTCGGAGAACCCGAAATGTTTGCGGACGGCGCAGCGAGCGGTGTATTTGCCGCCTTAATGAGCGCTCTTGCAACAGGGTGTGACGGACAGCGAATTGCAACGGTTTCAAGACCTGCCGACACTTCGTCAGGAATAATCTCCGATTTTTTCATTATAATTGTAAGAGGGCCCGGCATAAATTTTTCGGCAAGAATTTTTGCCTTTTGGGGAATTTCGGCGACAAGACCGAATTTTTCAATATCCCCAAACTCCGCAATATGAACAATCAGCGGATTATCCATCGGTCTGCCTTTTGCCTTAAAAATTTTGGCAACGGCTTTACCGTTCAAAGCGTCTGCCGCAAGTCCGTAAACGGTTTCGGTCGGCATACCTACAAGTCCGCCGTTTCTTAGGATTTCTCCTGCTTTATTTATATTTTCCTGTGTACTGTCGAGCAATAATGTTTGCATATTGTCACCTTGCTTATGAATTTTCCATACTTTCTTTGAGTTTTTCTGCTCTGTCTGCGGTAACAAGAGCGTCTATAACTTCATCAAGATTTCCGTTTAATATATCCTCAAGTTTGTAAAGCGTAAGTCCGATTCTGTGGTCGGTCAGTCTGCCCTGCGGATAGTTGTAGGTTCTAATTCTTTCACTTCTGTCGCCCGTGCCGACCTGTGACTTACGGTTAGCGGCAATTTCACTCGCCTGCTTATCCTGCTTTTCTTTTAAAAGTCGGCTCTTGAGCACCTTGAGCGCTTTATCTTTGTTTTTGTACTGACTTCTTTCGTCCTGGCACTCAACAACCGTACCTGTCGGCAAATGAGTAATACGGATAGCCGAACTTGTTTTGTTGATATGCTGACCGCCTGCGCCGCTTGAACGGAAAGTATCTATTTTTAAATCTTTAGGGTCAATTTCAAGCTCCACATCTTCCGCCTCGGGAAGAACGGCAACGGTTGTGGTAGAAGTATGCACTCTGCCCTGGCTTTCGGTTTCGGGCACACGCTGAACACGGTGTACACCGCTTTCGTATTTAAAGCGTGAGTAAGCACCCTCGCCCTCAATCATAAAAGAAATTTCTTTATAGCCGCCGAGCTCGGTTTCGTTTGCGTTTACTATTTCTACTTTATAACCCTTTTTCTCGGCATACATACTGTACATTCTGAAAAGCACCGCACTGAACAGTGCCGACTCTTCGCCGCCTGCTCCGCCACGAATTTCCACAATAACATTTCGTTCATCATTTGGGTCTTTCGGCAAAAGCAAAATCTTAAGCTTTTCCGAAAGCTCCTCTATGTTCTGTTTTGCCTCGTCAAGTTCAAGCTGTGCAAGTTCCTTTAAGTCGCTGTCGCCGCTCTCTTCAAGAATTTCAATGCTTTCGTCTTGAGATTTTACCGCCTGTTTGTACTCTCGGTAAGTAAGCACTATTTCTTCAATAGACTTAAGCTCTTTCATTGTTTTCTGATATTGCTCCGGATCTGCCGCAACAGACGGTTCGTAAAGTCTTTGCGAAAGTTCGGAGTATCTTTTATCAAAAATTTCTATTTTTTCAAACATATTATTTTTCCTTATCGGTTAAAATTTTTTTAATATTCTTTTCGATTTTATTTCTCGGCACCATAACTTCTCTGCCACAGTTTGTACAACGGATCTTAAAATCCATTCCAATCCTTAATATTTCAAATTCCTTGCAACCGCACGGGTGCGGTTTTTTCATTTCAACTCTGTCACCGACATTAACCTTCATATTAACACTTCCGATTGCACAAAAGCTAAAAATATAAGTAAAACAGACGCTTTTTTCGGTTTCTCGACCATTTGTCAGCATTTTGTTTTATGCTACTATTGGTTTTTATTATATATCAATACTGCCAAAATATCAAGAGGCGGCTTTAATGACTTTTACAAAGATTACAAATAATTACAACATTATTAAAAAAATATTGCCTTTTGCGGAGCTTTGTGGTAAAATGTTCTTTGATAAACAGAAATGTAAACATAATTGACAGAAAGGAAGATTTAAATTGTTTTTTAAAAAACTCAAAAGAATTCCGGCAATGTTCTTAGTTTGTGCATTACTTTTTACCACAGTATTTTCGTATTCAATGATTGCTAATGCGTCATCGTCTTTTACACCAAGACTTGATGCACCGTCATACAGCAATGATTATTATTACAGCAATAAAAATATTTATTACCAATACGGCTATGGTATGCCAAACTGCACAGCTTATGCTTACGGCAGAGCATACGAAATTCTTGGCAGAGATCCCGGACTTTGTCACTATGACGCTTACGAGTGGTATGACTACAACGACGGCTACAGCAGAGGTCAGACTCCGAAAGTCGGCGCTGTTGCTTGTTGGGAATATTACAGAAACGGCGAAACAGGCGGTCATGTTGCCGTTGTTGAAAAGGTAGAGAACGGTACTGTTACATTTTCAAACTCTGCGTGGGGTTGGAAAAACTTCTATCTTACATATGCAGATGTTAATGACCCTGCAATGGGTGAATCAGGTTGGAATTTCCAAGGCTTTATTTACCTTGGCGACTTTAACAAGGGCAGTGACAGCGATAATGTTGTTACAGACTACAAAAACGGTGTTTATGAGGTTGAAGTAAGCGATTATCTTAATATGAGAGAGAGCGCAACAACTTCATCAAAAACTGTTTATCAGATTAACAACGGTACAGAACTTTATGTTACAGATGTAAAACAGTCCGGCGGTTACACATGGGGTTATACAACTTATAAAAATGTAAAGGGTTGGGTAGCTCTTGATTATTGTAAATATCTTAGGGACAAGCCGCTTGATAACGGAAACAACTACGAGCACGGTGATATTAATATGAACGGTGCTATAGATATTCTTGATATTACAGAACTTCAGATGTATGTATCTAAAAACGCTGATTTCACCGATACACAGTTAAAGCTTGCAGATCTTGACGGAAACGGCAAAATTGATATAGGCGATGTAACAGAATTACAGCGTATCATTTCATTAAATAAAGTATAAACAAAATTACGGTCATTCGCATAAAGTTTGCGAATGACCGTTTTTTGTCAGTGAATTTTAGGCTTTATCGAAAGTTGGGGTAAATTGAGAATTAGCTAAGCGCTTTTTAACAATTATAAAAGTAAGGTCAACATTTTTAAGGGTTTGACCTAAATCTATATATACAAAATAATTGCCTGTTTTCAACCTTTCAAAAATGCAACGATTCTTTCAAACTGCATTGAGTGTGAGGCTTTTACCAAAACGGTATCACCTTTTTTGAGCAGGCTTTTTAGGTCGGGTAGTATAGAGTCTATGTCTGCATACCACTTTCCGCCGCTGCCCTCGGCAAGTGCTTTGGCAAGCGGGCCGACTGCAATTACAAGGTCAACTCCTTTTTCTTTTGCGTGTTCGCCTGTTTTGCGGTGCATTTCAAGTTCGTTTGTGCCGAGTTCTTTCATATCGCCGAGAATTGCAATGGTTCTGCCGCTGAAATTTACAAGTGTGTCAATACTTGCCATAACGGAGGTCGGGTTTGCGTTGTAGCAGTCGTCAATGATTTTGTAATCTTCGGTATTGATAACATTTGCACGGCTGCCGACGGTTTTATAAGCCTCAACACCTTTTACAAGTTGTTCGTCATTAAGTCCGCAAAGTTTGCCTACTGCCACGGCTGCAAGTGCGTTTGAAACCATATAACTGCCGATTGCAGGAATTTTTACGGAAAGTTTTGTGTCGCCGAAACAAAGGTCGGCAAGCACTCCGCCGTCCGCATTGTTTTGAATATTTTCTGCGTAATAGTCATTTTTGCGGTCAAGACCGAAGAAGATTGGCTTTTTGCCGTTTACTTCCGTTACTGTAGAAAGTTTATCGTCGTCGCCGTTGAGTACAAATTCCGCATTTTCGCTTGCAAATTTAAACATTTCGGTTTTTGCCTTTAAAACGCCGTTGCGGTCGCCGAGGTTTTCAAGGTGACAACAGCCGATAATTGTAAGTACGCATACAGTCGGCTGTACCATCTGCGCAAGTCGGCTCATTTCGCCAAAGTCTGAAATACCCATTTCTATTACAGCAGCCTCGGTATCTTCGGGCATTGCAAGGAGAGTGAGCGGTACGCCGAGTTCGTTATTTAGGTTGCCTTGTGTTTTGTGAGTTTTGTATTTTTGAGAAAGTACGGCATAGAGCATCTCTTTTGTAGAAGTTTTGCCTACACTGCCGGATACGCCTACTACAGGAATATCAAATTTTTTGCGGTAGGCCATACCGATTTTTTTAACCGCCTCAAGTGTTGAGTCAACGAGAATATACGGCTTTGTCGGGTTCTGCGGCGCTTTTTCGCAAACAGCGCAGACAGCGCCGTCAGCATAGCATTTTTCAATAAAATCGTGTCCGTCAACACGCTCTCCTTTAATGGCAAGGAAAAGAGAATTTTCCTTAATGCATCTGCTGTCACGCTCAACCGATGAAATTGCGGTTGATTTTAAGCTTTCGTCGCCGACATATTTACCGCCGCAGGCAGCGGCTATTTCTTCGAGAGTAAATTTTTTCATATTAATCACACCCTGTAAAATTTTATTTGTTTTATATACTCTAAATATACCAAAAATACCTTGCTTTTGCAATAGCGGTAATATTCGGCGGTTATATAATTATATTCAATCGGTTATGCAAGTTTTGCATAACCGATTGATTTATTAATAAAATAAGAATAGCTTTATTTATTGACTAATCAGTCTATTTTTGCTATTATTTTATTTGTAATAAATTTAGTTTTATTCTGAAAGGCGAGATAGTATGCAGTTGTACAAACAGTTTTGCAATGAAGAATTTAATAGTGATAATACGCTGAAAAGTTTTAAATTAAAATTTGAGGATAATTATAATTTCGGATACGATGTGCTTGATAAAATGGCAGAGAAAGCACCGAATGATATTGCACTTGTGTGGACAAATCCCGAGGGTGAAGAACGAATTTTTACTTTTGCCGACTTAAGCAGACTAAGCAATAAAGCCGCAAATGTTTTCTTGAAATACGGTATAAAAAAGGGCGACAGAGTTTTGCTGATGCTCAAGCGCAACTATGAATATTGGTACATTGTTACGGCTCTGCACAAACTCGGAGTTGTTGCAATTCCCGCTACAAATATGCTTACTGCCGAGGACATAAGCTACAGAGTAAATGTTGCAAATATTAAAATGGCTGTATGTACTCCCGACAGCGAAACGATTGAACATCTGCTAACAGCGGCAAACCGAGAAAATTCATTAAAAACCGTATTTGTCGCGAGAGAAGATTTTGACGGTACGGTAAATATTACAAAAGAAATTGAAGCTGCAAGCGACGAGCTTGAACGAGTAGAAACCAAAGCTGACGAGCCAATGCTTATCTACTTTACATCGGGCACAACAGGCTATCCGAAGGCGGTTGTGCATAATCATATTTATTCTTTGTGCCATATAATTTCCGCAAAATATTGGCAGAATGTAAAAGAGGGCGGACTGCATTTTTCAATTGCTGAAACAGGCTGGGCAAAGGCATCATACGGAAAAATCTACGGTCAGTGGCTTTGCGGTTGTGCGGTTATGGCTTTTGATTTCGATAAATTTTCTCCGTCAAAAATTTTGAAAGTAATTGAAAAATTTAAGGTTACATCATTCTGCGCACCTCCGACCGCTTACAGATATTTTGTGAAAAAAGGTATGCAGAAGTATGATTTGAGTTCACTCGAATACTTGACAACTGCAGGTGAGGCACTCAATCCGATTGTTGCCGAGGCTGTATATCAACAAACAGGACTTCATCCGATGGAGGGTTACGGTCAGAGTGAAACCACATTGCTTATTGCAAATCTCAACGGTACTCACGGCAAAACGGGTTCAATCGGAAAACCAAGCCCTATGTATAATATAAAACTTGTTGACAGCAACGGCGATGAAGTAAAGCAGGGCGAAACAGGCGAAATAGTAGTTGTTCCGCCAAAAGACAGAAAGCAGTACGGTATATTTACAGGCTACATAGGTGACGAGCAGATGTACCAATATGCGTGGAGAAACGGAATGTACCACACAAACGATACCGCATATATGGACGAGGACGGCTATTTTTGGTATGTCGGCAGAGCCGATGACCTTATAAAAACAAGAGGATACAGAGTAGGCCCGTTTGAAATTGAAAATGTGCTTATGAAACACCCCGCCGTGCTTGAGTGTGCAGTAATCGGTGTTCCCGATGATAGCCGTGGACAGGCAATCAAGGCAATTATTAAAACCGTTGACGGCTGTGAAGCGGACAAAAATCTTGTAAATGAAATTAAAGGATTTTCAAACAAGCGTCTTGCATCATATAAGTGGATTCAGTACATTGAATTTACCGATGAAATGCCAAAGACTGTAAGCGGAAAAATTAAGCGTGTTGCCCTTAAGGCAAGAGCCTGAAAGTTTTGAAATTAACATAATATACGCGTTTCTCTGCGCAAAAAAATCACCGTAAAGTTTTTGCTTTGCGGTGATTTTGCTATATAGCATTTATATCAAATGATTCAGAGTTTACAAAATTAATTAAATATTTGATGTATAAATTCCTGTAACACTTTGCACCGAAAGAGATACAGCGGTTATTGATACCCAACAGCATAAGCCGAGCAAAATCGGTTTACCGCCGTTTTTTATGAGGTCAACAATATTATTGTTAAGTCCTATGCCTGCCATTGCCATTGCAATAAAAAACTTTGCCAGCCATTTTGTGATTTCTATGAAATTATTGTTGTAAAATACAGTAAAAGCGCTTTCGGGAATAAGTCCTACAAGAGTTGTGATTATTGACGCACCGATAAAGTAAAGAATAAACCAAGGAAAAATCTTTTTAAAAGAAAACTGACCGTTATCTGTATTTGATTTTTTAGCTTTTCTTGTCCTGTAAAAAGCAAGGCAAAGTGTGATAGGAATAATTGCAAGTGTGCGTGTCAGTTTTACTGTTACGGCGGCAGAAAGAATACCGCTTGTATTATAAATGCTTTCGGCAGTTGATGCAGCGGCTGTAACAGAAGATGTATCGTTAACCGCAGTTCCGGCAAATACGGCAAAACCTTCGGTACCAAGACCTATTGAATAACCGAACACGGGAAAAATCAAAGCGGCAAGTATATTGAAAAAGAAAATTACAGAAACAGATCTTGCCACATCAGAATCCTCTGCCTCAATAACGGGCGCTGTTGCGGCAATGGCAGAGCCGCCGCAAATTGACGAACCGACTCCGATAAGACAGGCGGTTTTTGAATTTACTTTTAAAATTTTCATCATAATAAAAGCGACAATGAGCGAAGCGGAAACGGTACATATAATGACAGGCAAACTTTTTGCTCCTACAACGGCAATTGTATTTAAGTTAAGTGAAAATCCGAGAATAATTACCGCCCACTGCAAAATCTTTTTGGAAGTGAATTTAATACCTCCGACAAGTATAGGGGTTTGTGTGAATTTTGGTGATATGAGCGAGATTATCATACCGATTAAAATTGAAATTACAGGTACACCTACAAGCTCGAGAGAAAATCTGCCTATGCTTAGTGTACACAAAAATTCGGCAAGTGCCGCAATTACGGCACATAACAGTATGCCTCCGCAATTTTTCTTAATAAATGTCATAAATATTCCTCCAAAAATCTCATTACCTATTGATTGTAGCACAAGTTAGTGATAATATAAAATTATTGTTTGATATGATATGATAATAAAAATTTATGAGGCGAATATGATAGATTACAGAATAAAAACATTCCTTGTGCTTTGCGATACTATGAATTATCGCAAAACTGCCGAAATCCTTAATATGACTCAACCGGCGGTTACTCAGCACATACATTTTCTTGAGAACGAATACAAATGCAAATTGTTTATTTATGACAGGCATACATTAAAGGTAACAAGCGAGGGAGAAATGCTGAAAAACTATGCTGAAAATGTACTTTTTCAGGAACAAAAACTTTTGGAAAAAATGCAGACAGCTAAAAATCCTGTTGTGAGAATCGGAGCAACCAAAACAATCGGTGAATTTGTTATTGACGAAAAACTTGGCGAGTATCTTAAAAATCCGCATAACAATTTACTGATTGATATAGACAACACGGTAAGATTACTAAAAAGATTAAAAAGAGGAGAAATTGATTTTGCGTTGATTGAGGGATTTTTTGACGGTAAGGAGTTTGCAAGCAAAATTTATAAGGAAGAAGATTTTATCGGCGTTTGCAGTAAAGAACACCCATTTGCAAATAAAACCGTACCGCTTGAAGAAACATTTTCTCAAACTTTATTTATTCGTGAGAAAGGCTCGGGAACACGCACAATTCTTGAACAGCTTTTGTCCGAACACAACTATACTACGGAACATTTTAAACGCAGTGTATGTGTCAGTAATTTCGGATTGATGTCAAAAATGATTTCGCAGAATATCGGCATTACATTTGCCTATAAAGCCTTTCTTAAAAGCAATGATAATCTTTCACCTTTTTATATAAACGGTTACAAGGTAGTCAGAAATTTTAAATTTGTATATCTTGACACTCCCGATTCCGCAAATACAATTAAACAGTTTGAAAAAATACTTGAATGATACATTTTTTAGATGGTATAATTACATTGTATATTTTAAATTAAATTATGATATTAGGCGATTATATGTCAAATGCAATTCCTACAGAACTTTCGGTAAACGGTAAAAATTACTCCGTAATAAAATTGCTCGGCAAAGGCAAGGGCGGTTATTCTTACCTTGCATCCTACGGTACAAATCAGTATGTTTTAAAGCAGATTCATCACGAGCCGTGCAGCTATTATCAGTTTGGAGACAAAATTCAATCCGAATTAAATGATTATAACCGCCTTAAAAAAATCGGAATAACTATGCCGAAAATGCTCGACATAGATATTGAAAACGAACGGATATTAAAGGAGTACATAGAGGGCGACACAATATTTGATATGGTAAAGGCAGACAGAGTAAAGTCAGAATATGCGGAGCAGGTAAAAGCAATGTGCAAACTGCTTTACGCAAATAACACGAATATAGATTATTTCCCGACAAACTTTGTAGTGCAAAACGAAACCCTTTATTACATAGACTACGAATGTAATAATTATATGGAAGAGTGGAATTTTGAAAATTGGGGTATAAAGTATTGGTCAAAAACTCCTGAATTTATTGAATATGTAAATACACATTAATTTTAAAATCGGTACGCTCTGTGCCGATTTTTTAAATGCAGATTGGTTATACTGTTAATGTAAATCTTTTCAGAGGTGCTTTAATGGTAAAGATAATAACAGATTCTGCATCGGATTTTGAACCGAACGAACTGAAAAAATTAATGATTGATTGTATTCCTCTTTCTGTAAATTTCGGCGATGAGGAGTACAAGGATAATGTTACTATTTCAAAAGATGAGTTTTTCGATAAACTAAAAAATACAACGGAAACCGTCAAAACTTCGCAACCGTCACTGCATGATATAGTAGAAGAATTTGAGGTTGCCGAGCATAGCAAAGACGGAGGTGTGGCAATTTTTATGTCGTCAAAAATCAGCGGAACGGCAAATACCGCACAAATTGCCTGCGATATGATTGGCTGTAAAAATGTGTATGTTATTGATTCACTGACCGCTTCGGCAGGTCAAAAACTGCTTGTTGAATATGCGGTAAAACTGCGCAGACAAGGGAAAAACTCAAAAGAAATTTATGAAGAAATCGAGCACATAAAAACGAAAATATCGTTGCTTGCCTGCCTCGATACCCTTGAATATCTGCATAACGGCGGCAGAGTAAGTCAGACAAAAGCAATGCTTGCGACTGTTGCCCGTATAAAGCCTGTAATAAGACTCAGCAGCGGCAATGTTGAGTTGCTTGCAAAAAGTTTTAACATTAAGCGTGGCATAAAAAGCCTTGCCGAAAGGCTTGAAAGGGAAGAGCTTAATCCTCATTTCCCTGTATATGTAATGTACTCCGACAACGAAAGCCTTGCAAATGATTTGACAAGCGACATAAAAAGGCTGCTGCCGAATGTGCATAGCGTTGAAACTGTAAAAGTCGGTGCGGTTATAGGCAGTCACATAGGCACAAATGCGTGTGGAATTGCATTTGTAAAATTATGATTTTAAAGATTACGGTTTAATAAAAAAGTTTGAATAAGTGTTTTAGAATTGCTAAAGATGCACTCGATTTCGGAGTGCGTCTTTATTGTGTATTGAGATGTTTTTATATTTGACTCTTTTTATGTTGTTAAATTATCCCCGATATGCTATAATCAGAAAAAACTAAGCGAGGGATAAATATGGTAAGAGAAGTAGTAAGAGATCCGATGTTTTTACAGAGAAAATCGGTTGAAGCAAATATGTCGGATATGCCGATAGCCGTTGATTTGCTTGATACTTTAAAAGCAAATTTTGAGGGCTGTGTAGGTATGGCCGCAAATATGATTGGTGTTTCAAAAAGAATTATTGCAATAAGCGATAACGGAAAGTATATTCTTATGTTTAATCCTGAAATCGTTAAGGCTTACGGTGAATACGAAACCGAAGAGGGTTGTCTGTCGCTTGACGGGGAGCGCAAAACAAAGCGTTATAAAACTGTAACCGTAAAATATGCCAACGATAAATTCAAAACGGTTACACGCACTTTCACAAATTTTACGGCACAGATAATTCAGCACGAAATAGACCATTGCAACGGAATTTTAATATAAAGCAGTCTATAAAAATGCGTTTTGTAAACACATATTTATTTTATGACTATTAAACATTAAAATACATATATTTGTTTAATTTTTATAATATTGTGCGTTTATGTAAAGGAAGAATTGACATTTAGGCGCAAATATTCATTGACATAATTTTGCATTTATAGTACAATTTGGGGAAGATATAATAAAGGAGAATGGACAATGAAAAAAAGAATTCTTTCAGCGCTGCTTTCTGTAACATTGGTTGTGGCAAGCGTTTCTTCAATCACAGCTATGGCGGCAGGTGATACTGTAAACGGTACTGTTTATGAGTATAATACTTTTACCGCTAACAAAATTACACATCCGGAAAACGGTTTAAAAGCTCCGGACGGTATTGTTGATTACATTGGCAACAGCACAGTTACCGATGAGATTACAGGCGTGGGCGACCGTGCACAGAACTATGCGTGGTCTGCTATCGGTCACGGTGATTGGGTATATATCGGTACTTGCCCGAACGCTATGACACAGACACTTAACTTTATGGGTACAGTGCTCGGCAATAAATTTGATAAAGAAGTTATGATAGCTACTCTTAACGCTATGTTTAACGGCGCTTTCTTTACATCGGAAGAGGACGGAGGAGATCCTAAGGGTATTCTTGTTAAGGTAAATACAAAGACAGGCGAAGTAAAACTCCTTATGTCAAAGGCTACAACCAACACAAATGTACAGTTCAGAAATGTTGTAGAGTTAAACGGCAAGTTCTACTTCTGCGGTTCTGTAAACGGTTTGCCGGCTGTTTATCAGGTAGATCCTGAAACCGATGAATACAAGAAAGTTTATCAGAGCATCAGTCAGGCAGATTATTATAAGGCTTATCAGATGGGCTTAAGCGTTGGTATCAGAGGTATCAGCACTTACGAGAACAAACTTATAATCAGCCTTGTAGGTCTTGAGGGTGCATATATCTGCGAAAGCGACAACCCTGAAGCTCCCGATTCATTTAAAGTAATTGCTACTATGGACGATATGTTCAATTATCCTGCTTATCGTTATCAGGACAGCATCTACGGCGGTTCAATTTGGGATATGGCTGCATATAATGATTCTTTGTATGTTTCAATCTGCACAGGCAGACCTGAAAACAAGCCTGATGACAATACAATGCAGTCATTTGCTATCATCAGGGGCGACAGAGATGACAACGGCAAGTGGACATGGACATCTGTTGTAGGCGATCAGGAAAAGGATAACGCAAAATATACTTACGGTATTGACCCTGAAAGAACACGCTCGGGTGCGGCAAATTTTTGTATATACGACGGTTACCTCTATATCGGTGAGTACAATGACGAAGAAATTGCTCTTGAAAGAGTTTTGTTTGACCGGAGCTGCGATTTTTTAAACGCTAACCTTGAGCAGTCCGTAAACCTTTACAGAATGGATGCAGACGAAAACATTGACCTTGTTGTAGGCGATGCGGACAAGATGTTCCCTGACGGCAGTATTACAGATTTAGGTTCGGGCTTTGACCGCAACGAAAACCAGTATATCTGGAGAATGCAGGTTTATGATGATAAACTTTATGTAGGCACATTTGATACAAGCTCGCTCCTTGAGCCTGTTGGTCAGCTTACAAACGGCGACCTTCTTGAAATGACAGACGAAGAGTGGCAGTCACAGATTGAGTATATCAAGGTGCTTGCAAAACTTATTCTCAATAAATACAAAACACCGCAGCTGCCTATAAATGCTCCGGCAACATTTTCTGTTTCAAGAAACGATGCAAGAGATATGGCAAAGAGTGTAAATAACGCAGGCAGAATAAGCAAAGCAACTGCTGCAAGGGCAGAAGATGTTATTGAACTTGCCAATGAAGTGGAAAACGCTGTTGACGAAAAGGCAAGCGAAGAGTTTATTGCTACTTACAAAGAACTTGCAGATGCTTCTAATGATATTTCAAGTGTAATCGGCGACTTATTTGATAAAATCTTTACAGAAGAGAACATTGCGAAAATGACTTCTTTTGTTAAGTGTGCGGCTTACTTAAGCACATCTGAAAGAGGCTTTGATCTTTACACACTTGACAGCGACCTTAATGTAGAAACTGTTACAACAAACGGTTTTGGCGATCCGTATAACCACGGCTGCCGTACTTTTGCCGTAACAGACGACAGCCTTGTTGTAGGTACAGCAAACCCATTCTACGGTACACAGATTTGGACTCTTGCAGAGAGTAAGTCGGATGTTGATTACGATATTAACAGCGACGGCAAAGTTGATGTAAACGATGCAACATATATACAGCAGGTTCTGGCAGGTTCTGCAGAAAAGTCCGATAACTTTGATTCAAAGGCCGACTTCAATAAAGACGGCAAGGTTGATGTAGCAGATATTACAGCACATCAGATTTACCTTGCAGAAAACAATAATTAAGACTGAATTTAACTGTCGGTTATAACAATTTACCGCTCTGCAATTTTTTTGTAGGGCGGTTTTCTTATGCTTTTTGCTGTGATATAATAAAAATGGAATTTACTTAGTGTTGGGCAATATTTAGAGGTTCTTTATAGGAAATTGGGGTAAATTATGGTTTAGCAAACCTTTTGTGCCAAGCAATTATAAAAGTTAGTCAACCTTTTCAAAGGCTTGACCTAAATTTTAAAATTATTTAGCTCACATTTAAAACAAAAGATAAAGGAGCGTGATTTTTATGTCAGATTGGAATTCAAATCAATATATGAAATTTAAAAACGAGCGTACACAACCGTCTGTTGATCTGATAAACAGAATATCTTACCTTGACCCGCAGAATATTCTTGACATCGGCTGCGGCCCGGGAAACAGCACCTTTGCGCTTAAAAATCACTTTAAAAACGCAGATATTATCGGTGTGGATTATTCGGAAAATATGCTTGAAAAGGCAAAAACAAGTTATCCCGATATGACTTTTGAAAAATGCAATGTTCCGAGTGGGCTTGAAAATTATGAGCAGAAGTTCGACCTTATTTTTTCAAATGCTTGCATACATTGGATTGATAATCAGGAGGAGCTGATTTATAAAATTTTTGATAAACTAAATCCGAACGGTGTGCTTGCCGTGCAGATTCCGCTTATTCAGAAAGCACCGTTTTATGAAATTTTATACCGCCTTGTTAAAACCGAAAAATGGAAAAAACTTTCGATAATTCATAACTTTCACAATCTGTTGCCGGAAGAATACTATGATTTATTCTGCAAATTAAATTGCGACTTTAGTATATGGCAGACTACTTATTATCATATTGTGCAGTCGCATATGGGTGTGATTGAGTGGTACAAAGGCAGCGGCTTGCGCCCATATCTTGATATGCTTTCAGAAAGCGAGCAGAGTGATTTTATTGACGATTTATTGTCAGAAATTAAAAGTGTTTTCCCGTTACAGGCAGACGGTAAAGTAATACTGAAAATGCCGAGGCTGTTTTTTACACTTACAAAAAAATAAATTATACTTAACATAAAAAATGGTCTGTCATACTCTGACAGACCATTTTTATACCTTATTTGCAGGATTGCATATGTACATAGGCGTGCCGTCACTCATAATTTTAAAACCGTGCTTTTGGTAAAAAGCTACATTTTTCTTTTGGTCGGGCATAAGCTCAAGATAAAGATAATTCTTGTATTTTTCTTTTACCATAGTTACAAGGTGTGACGCTATTCCGTTGCCTTGATATTTTGGATTTACTAATAAATAATGTAAAAAGGCGGTCATTTCACCGTCATCAAGTACACGCACCAAGCCGACCAACTCGCCGTTTACCCACGCAGTTATTACAGTCGATGAATTTTGCAAAGCCTTAAAAAGCCTTGCGGGATATTCTCCCGATACCCAGCCGACGGAGAGAAATAGATTTTCGGCCTGCTTTTGCGTGAAAATTTTTTCTTCGGTATATTTGATTTCCATAGTTACCCCTTGTTGTAGTCACATTTTTGGCATTGAATCAATGTATTTTCGCTGTCCTCACGGTGGTAAGCGCCTGCCCATTTGCATATGTTCTGCAAAATCGGTACAACAGATTTTCCTTTTTCAGTAAGTCGGTATTCGACTCTCGGCGGAATTTCATCGTACGATTTTCTCTCTACAATACTGTCTGCCATAAGTTCCTTTAAAGTTGATGCGAGAACAGCGTCGGTGATATTTCCCATAGACTTTCTAAGCATACTGTAGCGCAATGTACCGCTTTCTGCAAGCACACAAATAATGCGTGATTTCCACTTCCCACCGAACACCTGCAGTCCGTATTCAAGTGGACAGCGAATGTCTTTTTCTAATTTATGTTGATACATTAAATTCAACTCCCGATAATGTTGTATGCACAATAAAACAAAAATAAGCCAAGAATTAAGTTGCATATCTTAAAATGCGATGTGTAGAACTTTTGTAATTTAATACCGAGAAAAGCCCATGTAAAGGTTGCGCAGCAACCGATAAAAATTACAAAAAGTCCCATAAGTATTATATAAAATACAGTTTCAAAATACGGTACAATATATACCGACAGCAAAGTTGTGCAGTAAAAATATATCTTTACATTAACAAGCTGCATTAAAAAGCCTGTAACAAAATTTGCCTTTTTATTATTGGATTGGCTTTCGGCTTTGCTAAGCATTATATGTATTGCAAGCCACACAAGGTAAACTGCACCTGCGTATTTTATGTATTTCATTGTATTTTCAAGATAAACACTTAAGAAATAAACTGCGGCAGTGCAAATGTACTGCACTGTAAAATATCCAAGACAAATCCCGAAAATAAGTTGTTTGCCCTTTTTCCAGCCGTAATTCATCATAGTGTTAAGCGCAAGAATGTTGCCCGGCCCGGGTGTAAACGAGCTGACCGTCATATATCCGAGCATAAGCATAAGTGTAGCAACAGGCATAAGATACCTCCAAATTATTATAGCATAAGTATATAAAAATTACTGCATAAATGCAAGTAACTATTAAATTTATTAGTGACTAATAAATTAACTTATATCTTACACTTATAAAGTAAATTGCGTATAATGAGTACAAGCTCAATGAGCAAAAATAAAACGGAGGTTTTAATTATGAAAGTAAACGCTTATCTTGAAATTACAATGAAAATCAGTGAGGAAAATCGTCCTGCCGCCGCAAAGGTGTATATGGATTACCGTCAGCCGTTCCTGGATACAATCAACGGTGCACTTACCAAAAATCTTCTCGTTCGTGACGAAGATGTACAGGTACTCCACGGCTTTGATTCTGCAGAGAATGCACAGGCTTATCTTTCAAGCGAACTTTTTAAAAATGATGTTTTTGTAGGTTTAAAACCGTTGTGGGATGCCGACCCGGAAGTGAAAATTTATAGTGTGGTATAAATCCCAATGTTCTCAAACATTAATAAATTATGGTTTAGCGGAGTGTAGGTCGGCATTGAAATTTAGCTAACGCTAAATTATCCTCCCAAAAGCAAAAAAGTTTACTCAATTTTTTCAAAAATTGCGGGTTTGGGCAGCGCCCATAAA
>ENA-OYYV01000395-OYYV01000395.1-human-gut-metagenome-genome-assembly--contig:-NODE-395-length-23241-cov-5.013198_pt1 | contig 23241 bp, 19 predicted proteins | sample MGYA00244069_ERZ653462 | MGnify/ENA primary metagenome ERZ653462 (study PRJEB26926, sample SAMN06165170) | human gut metagenome | biome: ENVO:00009003; feature: ENVO:2100002; material: ENVO:00002003...
TCGTGGGCTCGGAGATGTGTATAAGAGACAGCCTGCAATTCGCTGAATTCGACGATGTCGTCGAACTTTGAGTCGATGTACTTGGGCGTGTAGCCCAGCACGGTGCCGTTTAAATAAATGTTTTCCCGTGCGGTCAGGTCCATGTCAAAGCCTGCGCCCAATTCGATCAGCGGCGCAATCGTACCGTTGACCGTGACCTTGCCGGCGCTGGGCTTGTAGACGCCGGAAATCACTTTCAGCAGCGTAGACTTGCCGCTGCCGTTCAGGCCGATGAGGCCGTAGAAATCGCCGGGCATAATATCAAACGATACATCGTCCAGTGCGAAGAACTCATCAAACCGCACACCGCCGTGCAGCAGCGCGACGAAGTACTCTTTCAGGCTCTCGTGCTTTTCCTTGGAGAGGTTGAAGCGCATCGAAACATGGTCGATGGAGATGATGGGTTTCTGCTCTGCCATTTCGATGCCCCCTTACATGTACAGGACGAACTTGTCCTGATTCTTTTTGAACACCCAGATGCCGAGGCCCAGGCTCAGCGCGGCGCAGAGGAACGGAATCAACACCATGTTGGGGGTCAGCCCCTCGCCCCACATGACGCAGGAACGCACGGCGGTGATGTACCAGTAGATGGGGTTCAGGTTGATGACGTACTGCATCCAGCTTTCCATCTGGCGCGGGTCGTAGAAGATGGCGCTGCCGTAGACAAGCAGTGTGCAAAAGACCTCCCAGATATGCATGATGTCACGCACAAAAACGTAGAGCGTGGACAAAATCAGCCCGATGCCCAGACTGAAAATAAACAGCATCACAAGGGGATAAATGGCCAGCAGCACAGTCCCGATCGAGATGTGCGACCAGGTCAGCAGCGCGACGATAAACAGCGCCACGAGGCTGAAAAAGAAGTTGACGAGCGCAAAGCAGCACTTTTCCAGCGGGAAGATGTATTTGGGAATATAGACCTTGCGCAGCAGCGGGCCGTTCTTCAGCACGCTCTCCATGGCCATGGTCGTGCTCTCGCGGAAGAAGTTGAACATCAGCTGGCCGATGATAAGGAACAGCGGGAAGTCCTCGATGCCCTGACCGCGCTGGTTGAACAGCGCACCGAACACGGCCCACATGACCAGACAGGTCAGCAGCGGGTTCAGCACGCTCCACGCCACGCCCAGCACGCTGCGGCGGTATTTCAGTTTGAAATCACGGGAAATCAGGTTTTGCAGCAGGTAACGGTATTTCCAGAAGCCTGCGAAGGTGTCTTTCAGTTTCTGCACGGTTTACCCTCAATATTTCTCAAAATATTCAAACTTCTGGGCGGCAAACGGGGTGTGCTCCTTGTCCTTGGCGCTGGTCTTGTGCTCGCAGCCGCAGTCGGGCCACTGCACGTTGACCGTCGGGTCATCGTAGGGAATGCCGCCCTCGGCGGTGGGGTCGTAGACGTCGGTGCACTTGTAGCAGAACTCGGCCACATCGGACAGCACGACAAAGCCGTGGGCGAAGCCCTCGGGAATCCAGAGCATCTTCTTGTTGTCGGCGGACAGCGTTGCGCCCACCCACTTGCCGAAGGTCTTGCTGTTGGGGCGGCAGTCGACGGCGACATCGAACACCTCGCCCAGGGTCACGCGGACGAGCTTGCCCTGGGTGTGCTTGGTCTGGAAGTGCAGGCCGCGCAGCACGCCCTTGGTGGAGCGGCTCTGGTTATCCTGCACGAAGGGTTTGTCGATGCCCGCTGCGGCGAACTCGTCGATCTGGTAGGTCTCCATAAAATAGCCGCGGTCATCGCCAAAAACAGTCGGCTCGATGATCTGCACGTCAGGAATATCGGTCTTGATGAAATTGAACTTGCTCATGGTTTGGAATCTCCTTTTTATATTTCATTAGTCTAATACATAGCGATACAGGATATATTATACTCTATTTCACTGCGCCGGGCAAGATGGCGGAAAAATTTTGTCGCTGCTGTAACAACAGGACGGCTTTTCCGTCTTGTTAAGTGGAGGGCAGATATGGTATGATAGCCCGGAAGGTGGTGTGCAGAATGACAAAACGCGAAGCCCGCGCATGGGCCAAGGCCCGGCGCACGGAACTGGATATGGCGGCTGTGGGCCGCGGTATGGCGCAGGCGCTGTTCAGCCTGCCGCAATGGCAGAGTGCCGGGGCAGTGCTGGCCTTTGCGGCCATGCCGGATGAGCCGGACACGGCGGAAATACTAAGACGCGCGCTGGCCGACGGAAAGCGCCTGCTGCTGCCCCGCGTGCGGAGCAAAACCGAGATGGAATGGGTGGAGATACCGGCATTGCGCCTGCTGCGGCCCGGGGCGTTCGGCATTCAGGAGCCGCCCGCCGACCTGCCCGCCGCCGACCCCCAGCGCACCAAGACCGAGATCGAGGACATCATCGGCATCCCGGCCATGGACGCGCCGGAGATCTCGGCCAAGCAGGGCATCAACATTCAGGCCGTGCTCGACGACATCGTGGACCACGTCCCTGCCCCGAAGGGCGACCCGAGCGCGCCGCTGCAGGCGCTCGTGTTCGACAGTCAGTACGACAGCTACCGCGGCGTCATCGTGCTCATGCGCATCGTGGCCGGCACGCTCCGGCGCGGCATGGAAGTGACGATGATGTCCACCGGCGCGTCGTACAAGGTGCTGGAGGTCGGCCACCTGCGGCCCATCGGCCTCGACCCGTGCGACGAGCTCGGCTGCGGCGACGTGGGCTATTTCACGGCGAGCATCAAAAACGTGGAAGACACGCGCGTGGGCGACACCGTGACCGAGACGGCCCGCCCCGCCGCCGAACCGCTGCCCGGCTACCGCCCGGCGCGGTCGATGGTCTACTGCGGCATTTACACCGAGGACGGCTCGAAGTATCCCGACCTGCGCGACGCGCTCGAAAAGCTCAAGCTCAACGACGCCTCGCTCTCGTTCGAGCCGGAGTCGTCGGTTGCGCTCGGCTTCGGCTTCCGGTGCGGCTTTCTCGGCATGCTGCACATGGAGATCATTCAGGAGCGGCTCGAACGTGAGTTTGACCTTGACCTCATCACGACGCTGCCGAGCGTTATCTACCGCATCACGAAGACCGACGGCACGGTGCTCATGGTCGACAACCCGCACGATTACCCGAACCCCGCGTCCATCGAGGTCGCGGAGGAGCCGTTCGTGAACGTGTCGATCATCACGCCGCAGGAGTTTGTCGGCAACATCATGCCGCTGTGCCAGGACCTGCGCGGCGAGTATAAAAACATGCAGTACCTCGACAGCCGGCTCGTGGAGCTGCACTACGAGATGCCGCTCAACGAGATCGTCTACAACTTCTTTGACACGCTCAAGGCGCGCACGAAGGGGTACGCTTCGCTTGACTATGAATTTTCCAGCTACCACCCGAGCGAGCTCGTGAAGGTGGATATGCTGCTCAACGGCGACCAGGTCGACGCGCTGAGCTTCATCGCCCACAAGGACAAGGCCTACGGCCGGGCGCGCAAGCTGTGCGAAAAGCTTAAGGAGAACATCCCGCGGCAGCTGTTCGAGATCCCGGTGCAGGCCGCGATCGGCGGCAAGATCATCGCGCGCGAGACCGTCAAGGCCCTGCGCAAGGACGTGCTCGCCAAGTGCTACGGCGGCGACATCACACGCAAGAAAAAGCTGCTCGAAAAGCAAAAGGAAGGCAAGAAGAAAATGCGCCAGCTCGGCACGGTCCAGATCCCCACGGAGGCATTTCTCGCCGTGCTCAAGCTCGATGAATAAGGAGGACAAAAACCATGCTCGAATTTCGTTTTGACACCCAGCTGCTCATCGAAGGACACGGCCTCGACGAGGACGCCATTCATGACTATATCATGCAGAACATCGCGGGCGACTGCCTGCTGGCCGTCGGCGATGAGGACCTCATCAAGATCCACTTCCACACGAACACGCCCTGGAAGGTGCTCGAATACTGCGCGGGCCTGGGCGACATTCACGACGTCGTCATCGAAAACATGGAGCGCCAGGAAAACGGCCTGCACGGCTGAGCATTCCGGACGCAAGGACCGGCAGAGCGGGACGCTCTGCCGGTTTTCGTTTTCGCGCCGCTTGACTTTTCGGGCGGGATGCATTACCTTGTAAACACTCTGAATTTTTCCGGGAGGTGTCCGATCCATGGAATCCCTTTCCGATTGCCGCTGGGTCAGTGCGTGGAGCACCAGCCCCATCGACGCGAGCCTGTCCGAGACCGGCGTGCTCGACCGGCTCGGCGTCGCCGTATCGGACGTGTCCGCGCGCACGGCCGTGCAGCTCACGGCCGGCGGCACGCACGTGCGGCTGACGCTCTCGAACATCTTCGGCGTGCTGCCGCTGCACGTCGCCGCCTGCACCGTCGCCCTCGGCGCGGACGATGCGCGCGGCATCGACCCCGCCACGCTGCGCACCGTGACCTTCGACGGGCAGACGCACGTGCGCATCGGCGCCGGGGCAAGCTGCACATCCGACCCGGCCGCACTGCCCGTTGCTGCCGGACAGACGCTGACCGTGACGGTCTTTTACCGCGGCATCAACGCCATGCGCACGATCGGGCTCATCGGTGGGTGCAGCCACGCCGAGATCGGCAACTGCACGCGCCGGCCCATGCTGCACATGGCCGTGCCGATGCAGCACACAGCGGATTCCGGCGCGTATGAGGTCATCCCCGCGCTCACGGAGGTCGATGTGCTGGCTGCGGCCGGGACGCACGCGTGCGTCATCTTTGGCGACTCGACCGTGGCAAACGAGCTGCCGCGCCTGCTGGCTGCGCGCCTTCGCGCAGACGGCATCCGGAACGTGAGTGTGACGCAGGCCGCCATCAAGGGCGACCGGCTGGTGGCTGACGGCGTGGGCCGCGCGGCAAAGCTGCTCGGCGGCGCGGGCGTGAAGCGCTTCGGGCGCGACGTGCTCGGTCAGGCGGGCGCGGACATGGTGCTCGTCAAGCTCGGCGCGAACGACCTCATCCACCCGCACTGCCGGAGCAAGCAGGGGCTGCTGACTCCGGTCACGTTCGTGCAAATGACGGCGGGCTACCGCGCGCTCGCCGACATGGCGCACGCGCAGGGCGTGCGTATCTGGTTTTGCGAGCTCACGCCGTGGAAGGGCTACACGCGCAACCTCTTCGGCCGCGGGGACGACATTCAGTGGTCGCCGGAGTATGACGCGCTGCGGCTGGAGCTCAACGCCTGGTTCCAGAGCGCGGACTGCCCCGGCGACGGCTATATCCCGCTGGATGCGCTGGCAGACCCCGACGACCCGGACGCGCTCATCCCAGCCTACACGACCGACGGCGTGCACCACACGCCGGCCGGGCAGCGGGCGCTCGCCGCGCTGATCCCGGAGGGCATCTTTGGATGATCACACAGGAGGAAAGACCGATGGCGACTATCCGACCCGCAGCTGCGCACGACCTTGCGCGCATCGAGGAGATCTATGACACGATCCACACGGCCGAGGAGGCCGGGAAAGTCAGCATCGGCTGGGTGCGCGGCGTGTACCCCACGCGCGCGACCGCGCAGGCCGGGCTGGATGCCGGGGACCTGTTTGTGCTCGCCGACGGCGGCACCGTCTATGCCGCCGGGCGCATCAACCGCGAGCAGGTGCCGGTGTATGCCGAGATGCCGTGGGCGCATGACGTGCCGCCGGAGCAGGTGCTCGTGCTGCACACGCTCGTCGTCGACCCGGCGGTGGCCGGGCACGGCTGCGGGACGCAGTTCGTGCGCTTTTACGAGCAGCGCGCCCGCGCGCTCGGCTGCCCGGAGCTGCGCATCGACACGAACGCGAAAAACGCCAACGCCCGCCGGCTCTATGCCTATCTCGGCTACCGCGAGGCCGGGGTCGCGCCGTGCACGTTCAACGGCATCGACGGCGTGGCGCTCGTGTGTCTGGAAAAGTGGCTGGGCGCAGAGCCGTAACGGCAGGCACATATCATAAGACCGCAGGCCCCGGAGCATACTCCGGGGCCTGTGGTTTTTGATTTCTGTGCTCACGCCATGGGGCGGTCGCCGTACATGCGCGCGTAGTAAGTCTGATATTCGCCGGAGACGATCTCCTCCCACCAGGGGCGGTTGGCGAGATACCAGTCGATCGTTTGACCGATGCCGTCGGCAAAGCGCGTCTCCGGCAGCCAGCCGAGCTCGGCGTGGATCTTCGCGGGGTCGATGGCGTAGCGCAGGTCGTGCCCCTGTCGGTCGGCGACGTAGGTGATGAGGCTCTCGGGCTTGCCGAGCTTGCGGCAGATCAGGCGCACGATGTCGATGTTGCGCATCTCGTTGTGGCCGCCGATGTTGTACACCTCGCCGATGCGGCCGTGATTGACCACGAGGTCGATGGCCCGGCAGTGGTCGCCGACATACAGCCAGTCGCGCACGTTCAGCCCCCGGCCGTACACCGGCAGCGGCCGGTCGGCGAGGGCGTTTACGATCATGAGCGGGATGAGCTTCTCCGGAAACTGATACGGCCCGTAATTGTTCGAGCAGCGCGAGATCGTGACCGGCAGGCCGTACGTGCGCCAGTATGCCCCCGCCAGCAGGTCGGCCGCGGCCTTGGAGCTGCTGTAGGGCGAGCTGGTGTGCAGCGGCGTCTGCTCGGTGAACAGCAGGTCCGGCCGGTCGAGCGGCAGGTCGCCGTAGACCTCGTCGGTCGAGACCTGGTGAAAGCGCACATTGCCGTATTTGCGGCAGGCGTCCATGAGCACGGACGTGCCGATAATATTCGTCTGCAGAAACAGCGACGGGTCGGCGATCGAGCGGTCCACGTGGCTCTCGGCCGCGAAGTTCACGACTACATCGGGCCGCTCGTCTTCAAACAGGCCGTAGACCGCCTCGCGGTCGCAGATATCCACCCGGGCAAAGCGGAAGTTTGGCTGTCCGAGCAGCGGCGCGAGCGTGGAGAGGTTGCCGGCATAGGTGAGCTTGTCGATGCACACGAGCCGGTCGTCCGGATAGTGCTCGCGCAGATAAAACAGATAGTTCGCGCCGATGAAACCGGCGCCGCCGGTGACAAATCTAGTCATGCAGGATCCTCTCAAACACAAGTTTGTCCTCCGCGACCGCGCGCAGATGCGCACCGTAGGGCGCGTGGTCATAGCGCGCGGCGGCAGCCAGCAGCTGCGCCTTTGTGAGCCAGCCCATGTGATAGGCCACCTCTTCCGGCGCGGAAATGATCACATCCTGGCGGTTCTGCACCGTCTGGACAAAGACCGCCGCGTCCATGAGGCTCTCGACCGTGCCGGTGTCGAGCCAGGCAAAGCCGCGGCCGAGCAGCTGCACCTTCAGCCGGTCAGCGTCGAGATAGAGCCGGTTGAGGTCCGTGATCTCCAGCTCTCCGCGCGCGGACGGCCGCACCTGCCGCGCCTTTTCCACCACGCGATTGTCGTAAAAATACAGGCCCGTGACGCAGTAGTTCGAGCGCGGGTGCTTTGGCTTTTCCTCAACGGACAGTACACGCCTGTCCTGATCGAACTCCACGACGCCGAAGCGCTCCGGATCCTTGACGTGGTAGCCGAAAATCGTGGCATAGCCCGCCTCGGCGTTTTCGACCGCCTCCAGCAGGTTGCGGCGAAACCAGCTGCCGTAGAAAATATTGTCGCCGAGGACCATGGCGCAGGTATCACTGCCGATGAAGTCCGCCCCGATCAGAAACGCCTGCGCAAGACCATCCGGGTGCGGCTGCACCGCGTAGGACAGGCGGATGCCGAACTGGCTGCCGTCGCCGAGCAGGCGCTCGAAGCGCGGCGTGTCGTCCGGCGTGGAGATGATGAGGATGTCGCGGATGCCCGCGAGCATGAGCGTCGAGAGCGGGTAGTAGATCATGGGCTTGTCGTACACGGGCAGCAGCTGCTTGGACGTGACCCGCGTGAGCGGGTACAGCCGCGTGCCGGAACCCCCGGCGAGGATGATGCCTTTCATCGTGCTGCCTCCCTTCAGTCTCTGCGGTAGAGGTCGCGGGTGTAGACCCGCGGCCACACATCGTCGAGCGCGGGCTCGGCGCGGTTAGCAACAATAACGGCCGACATGCGCTTGAACTCCGCGAGCGACGCGATCACCGGCAGGCCGGCAAAGGTGGCCTCCGTGAGCGTCGGCTCATAGATGACCACACTGGCGCCCGCGCGGCGCAGCCGCTCGATGACGCCGCGAATGCTCGACTCGCGGAAATTGTCGGAGTCGGCCTTCATTGTCAGCCGGTACACGCCGACGACGCCGCCCGCCGCCTTCTTCAAAATCTGGCGGGCAATGTGATCCTTGCGCTCGTCATTGGCCGTGACGGCGGCGCTGATGATGCGGTTGGGAATGTCGCCGAAGTTTGCGACCAGCTGGCGCGTGTCCTTCGGCAGGCAGTAGCCCCCGTAGCCGAACGAGGGATTATTATAGTGCGCGCCGATGCGCGGATCGAGGCACACGCCGTCGATGACCTGGCGCGTATCGAGTCCCCGGAGCTCGCAGTAGGTATCGAGCTCGTTAAAATAGCTCACGCGCACGGCGAGGTACGTGTTGGCAAAGAGCTTGATGGCCTCGGCCTCCGCCGCGTTCGGGTAGAGCGTGGGGATGTCCGGCTCCGCCGCGCCCTGCTGCAGCAGGGATGCGAACAGGCGCGCGTCCGCCTCCGTCGCCGTGCCGCCGTGCGGGCGGCCGACCACGATGCGGCTCGGGTGCAGGTTATCATACAGCGCCCTGCCCTCGCGCAGAAACTCCGGCGAGAACAGCAGCCGCGCGCAGCCGAACCTGCCCACGACGCGCTCCGTATAGCCGACCGGCACTGTGGACTTGATGACCACGAGCGCACCGGGGTTGACCCGGCCGACGAGCGTCAGCACCGCCTCGACGGTCGCGGTGTTGAAGAGGTTGCGCTCGGGGTCATAGTCCGTCGGCGTGGCAATGATGACCACGTCGGCCGTGCGGTAGGCCCGCTCGGCGTCCACGGTCGCCGTGAGCGTCAGCGTCTTTGTGCGCAGGAAGTCCGTGATCTCGGCGTCGGCGATCGGCGAGACGCCGCGGTTGATCTGTTCGGCTTTGGCGGGGGTCGTGGTCACGGCGGTGACGGCGTTGTGCTGCGCGAGCAGCACCGCCTGCGCCAGGCCGACATAGCCCACACCGGCTACGGTGATGTTCATAGGCATTCTCCGGTTTCTCAAATCATGCATGGGTCACAACGCGGCCGGGGCAGCTGTCCCGGCCGCGGAAAAAGCGGGTGATCCCGTCAGCGGTTTTCCTCCATCTCGACCGGCAGGCCGGTGAGGTAGCGCCGCACCATGTCGAAGGCATGGTTGGCCGCTGCGTGCTTGATGCGCACGCGGCCCCACTTGTCCTTGTGCAGCGTGCGGTGGAATGTGCCGTCCGGCGTGGCGAGGGCCACAAAGAGCGTGCCGACGGTGTGCACCCCATCGCCGCCCGGGCCGGCAAGGCCCGTGATGCTCAGGGCGAGATCGGTGCCGAAGGCGGCGCGCACATGCTCGGCCATCGCGGCCGCGACCTCGGGGCTGACGACGCCGCAGCGCGCGATGAGCGCGGGGTCAACATCCAGCAGACGGATCTTGGTCTCGTCGTTATAGGCGATGATGCCGCCGGAGAACACGGCCGACGCGCCCGGCACATTCGTGAGCAGGTCGCCGAGGAGACCGCCGGTGCAGCTGTCGGCCACGGCGATGGTCTTGTGCTGCGCGAGCAAGAGCTCGGCCGCGCACGTCTCGATATTCGGCGTGTCAACGCCGTAGGCAAACGCGCCGAGCTCGCGCTGCACGCGCGCCACGCACGGAGCGATCATCTCCTCGGCCTCGGCCTCCGTGGCGGCCTTGGCCGTGACACGCACGAGGCACTCGCCCTCCTTGGCATAGGGCGCCAGCGTCGGGTTTTGCATCTCGTTCATGAGATCACGCAGCTGGTACTCCATCGTGCCCTCGCCGATGCCAAAGATCTTGACGCTGTGCGAGACGATGATCCCGTCCCCGCGCGCGGCAAGCAGCGGGCGCACACGATAGCGCAGCAGCGGCTCACACTCCAGCGGCGGGCCGGGCAGCATGATGACCAGGCAGCCGTCAGCCTCGAACGCGCAGGCCGGGGCCGTGCCCCAGTCGTTTTGCAGCACGGTGCAGCCGCGCGGCAGCATGACCTGCTGCAGATGATTTTCCGTCATGTAAATGCCGCGCTCACGGTACAGGCCGCGCAGGCGGTCCTCCTCGGCCCTGTTGAGCGTGAGCGGGATACCGAACGCACCGGCCACGACCTCTTTGGTCAGATCGTCGCACGTGGGGCCGAGGCCGCCGGTCGTGATGATGAGGTCGGCGCGCGTACGGGCAAGCTGCACCGCCTGCTCGAGCCGCGCGCGATTATCACCGACGACGGTCTGCCAGTAAACATTGATGCCCAGCTCCGAGAGCAGGCGCGCGACGGCGGCCGCGTCGGTATTGATGGTGTCGCCGAGGAGCAGCTCGGTGCCGACGGCAATGAGTTCTGCATTCATAAATCGATCCGGATCCTTTCAATTCCGTCCACTGCCTCGCGCACGAGCGCGTCAATGTCGAGCGCGGACTCCGCCTCCGCGACCTCCGCCACGGTCGGGCGGGTCTTGGGGTGGCGCGGGGTGAAGACCGTGCAGCAATCCTCATACGGGAGGATGGAGGTGTCAAATGTGCCGATGTCGCGCGCGATCTTGACGATGTCGCGCTTGTCCATGCCGATGAGCGGCTGGAGCACGGGCAGGTTCGTCACGGCCTGCGTACAGGCCATGGCCTCCATGGTCTGGCTGGCGACCTGACCGAGATTTTCGCCGGTGACGATGGCCTTGCACTCGTTGTGCGCGGCGATGTCCTCGGCGATGCGCATCATGAACCGGCGCATGATGAGCGTGAAGTACTCCTCCGGGCAGGCCCGGCGGATCTCCTCCTGGATGTGCGTGAAGGGCACGATCTGCAGCGTCATGCGGCCGGTGTAGGCCGTGAGCTCTTTGGCCAGCGAGATGACCTTTTCCTTGGCCAGCTCCGAGGTGTACGGGAAGGAGAAAAAGTGCACCGGGATCAGGCGCACGCCGCGCTTGGCGATCATGTACGAGGACACGGGGCTGTCGATGCCGCCGGAGAGCATCGTCACGGCAGCGCCGTTGCAGCCGACGGGCATACCGCCCGCCGCCTCGACGGCCTGCGCATGGACATAGGCCGCCTGCTCGCGCACCTCGAGGCGCACGGTCAGCTCCGGATCGTGCACATCAACGACCGTGTTGGGAAACGCCTCGGCGAGCTCGCCGCCGACATACTGCGACAGCTCGATGCTCGTCATGGGAAAGCGCTTGTCCGAGCGCTTGGTCTCCACCTTGAAGCTGCGCGCCGCCGTCATCGCGTCGTGCAGGTACGTCTTGGCCAGCGCCGTGATGGCATCCTTGTCCTTCTCGCAGGCGGCCGCGCGCGTGATCGTCGCAATGCCGAACACCTTGCGCACGGCGTCATACGCCGCGTCGAAGTCGGCCGCGTCGTCGGCGGCCTCAATGTACAGCGCCGACTGCAGATACGTCACGCGGAAGTGGCCGATGGGTTTGAGCCGGCGCTTGACGTTCGCGACCAGCCTCTCTTCAAAATAGTGCTTGTTGAGGCCCTTGAGGAAGATCTCTCCGGGCTTGCACAGCAGCAGATCATTCATAACGGTTTCGTTCCTTTTCTCTACAGATATCACATGGCCTGCTCGAGCAGCGCGATGAACATACCGATCGACCACGCGCCGAGCCACACGATGGCCAGACACACGAGCACGCCGAGGATCAGCCCGATGAGCGAGCAGACGTAGCCGACGGTGCGCGGCGTGCCGTTGAAGCCAAGGCTCTTGGCGCGGGAGGCATAGATCAGGCCGATGATGCCCGTGACGACCGAGCCGAGCGCCGTGTAGCCGAAGATAAGCAGCGCGCACGAGACGATGCCGAGGACCATGGCGACGGTGGCCTCATGCTTGCCGGGCTGCGGGCCGGGCGGCTGGTACCAGTTGGGGTTATAGGGATTATAGTTATTATTGTACATGGCGATGCTCCCTTCTGTCCATGCGGCCGCCGGGCTCACGGCTCGGCGACGGAAAAATCATACGTGCGGTACTGAATGGCCTCGGCGAGGTGCGCAAGGCCGATGGTCTCCGCCCCGTCGAGATCCGCGATCGTGCGCGCGACGCGCAGGATGCGATCATAGCTGCGGGCGGTGAGGGCCATGCTGTCAAACGCCTGATGCATGAGCTGCTCGCACTCCGGCGAGAGTGCGCAAAACTCCGCCAGGGCGCGCGGCCCCATGTGCGCGTTCGTCGTGGTGGTATCGTCCCCGTAGCGGGCGCGCTGCACGGCACGGGCGGCGTTGACGCGCGCGCGGATGGCGCGCGACGGTTCCCCGGCCGACGGCTCCGTGAGCTCGTCAAACTCCAGCGCCGGCACCTCGACAATGATGTCGATGCGGTCGAGCAGCGGGCCGGACACGCGCGCATGGTAGCGGCGCACGTCGCGCGGCGAGCAGCGGCAGCGCCCGGAGGGGTGCCCGTACCAGCCGCACTTGCAGGGGTTCATGGCGCACACGAGCATGAAGCGGCTCGGATACGTCACGGAGCCGGTCGCGCGCGAGATGGTGATGCTGCCGTCCTCGAGCGGCTGGCGCATCGTCTCGAGCACGGCGGGCGAAAACTCCGGCAGCTCGTCGAGAAAGAGCACGCCGTTATTCGCCAGGCTCATCTCGCCCGGCTGCAGCGCGCTGCCGCCGCCGGACATGGCGACGTTCGACACCGTGTGGTGCGGCGCGCGAAACGGCCGGATGCGCACGACGGGGTCGTCCGGCGTCGTGAGGCCGAGGACGGAATAGACCTGCGTGGTCTCGATCATCTCGGCGCGGTTCATCGCGGGCAGAATGGTCGGCAGACGCTTGGCGAGCATGGACTTGCCCGCGCCCGGCGGGCCGATGAGCAGGATGTTGTGCCCGCCCGCGGCGGCCACCTCGAGCGCGCGCTTGACGTTCTCCTGCGCCTTGACCTCGGCGAAATCGACCGGGAAACGCGGCTCAGTCTCGAGCTGCGGCGGGGCCATGGGCGCGATGCGCTTGTCCCCGCGCAGATGGCGCACGAGCTGGGCAATGTTCTCGACCGGGTAGACGGTCACCCGGTCGGCAAAGGCGGCCTCGGCCGCGTTGCCCGCCGGGACGAAGAGTTCCTTCAGCCCGAGCTGCTCGGCCGCGAGCGCCATCGTGAGCGCGCCGGTGACGGGGCGGATGTCTCCCGCGAGGCTGACCTCGCCGAAAAACGCCGCCGTGGCCGGCGGCTGGCGGATCTCCCCCGTGGCGCACAGGATGCCCAGCAGCACCGGCAGGTCATAGAGTGTGCCGGCCTTGCGGGTGTCCGCCGGGGCGAGGTTCACCGTCAGGCGGCTGACCGGGAACTTCATGCCGTTGGTCTTGATGGCGCTGCGCACGCGCTCGCGCGCCTCCTTGACGGCCGCATCCGGCAGGCCGACGATGTCAAACCCCGGCAGGCCGTTGGACACGTGGCACTCCACGCTAACCGCGTAGCCGGTCACGCCCCGGCAGCCGAGGGACTGGATTTTGGACAGCAAGCCGCTCGCCTTCTTTCACGGACGATGCCCCGGCATTCGGCCGGGGCGCCGTCGCATCGTTATTTTACGCTTCGGTATCGGGCTCCGTGTCGCCGACGACGGCGATGTGCAGCTCCTCAAGCTGGTGCGGCTCGACGGTGCCGGGCGCGCCCATCATGACGTCCTGCGCGTTCTTGTTCATCGGGAACGGAATGATCTCGCGGATGCAGTCCTCGCCCGCGAGGAGCATGACCATGCGGTCCACGCCCGGGGCGATGCCGGCGTGCGGGGGCGCGCCGTAGCAGAAGGCATTGTACATGGCCGGGAACTTGGCCTTGACATCGTCCTCGCCGAGGCGCACGAGCTCGAACGCCTTGACCATGATCTCGGGATCGTGGTTTCGCACCGCGCCGGAGCTGAGCTCGACGCCGTTGCACACGAGGTCGTACTGGTAGGCGTAGATGTCGAGCGGGTCGATCTCGCCGCGCTCGGCCTTTTCGAGGATCTCGAGGCCGCCGTTCGGCATCGAGAACGGATTGTGGCAGAACTCCAGCTCGCCGGATTCCTCGCCGATCTCGTACATCGGGAAGTCCACGATCCAGCAAAATTCGTACCGCTCCTTATCCATATGGCCCGGCACGGCCGCGCCGAGCTTCGTGCGCAGCACGCCCGCCGTCTTTTGTGCGGCGGTCTTTTTGCCGGCCGTCACGCCGACGAAGCAGCCCGGCTTCAGGCCGAGGGCCGCGGTGATCTCGGCGGTTTTGTCCGTGAGGAACTTGGCGATGCCGCCGGCGAAATTGCCCTGCTCGTCGACCTTGAACCAGTAAGGCTTGCTGCCAGCCTGCACCTCCACATCGGCGCAGAGCTTGTCGACGGCCTTGCGCGCCATGGCGCAGTCGGGCACGACGACGGCCTTGACCGTGTTGCCCGCGGCAAAGGGCGCAAAGTCGCTGCCGGCGACGAGTGCCGTCATGTCCTGCACGGTGAGGTCGATGCGCAGGTCGGGCTTGTCGGAGCCGTAGGTCTCCATGGCGTCATGATAGGAGATGCGGCGGAAGGGCGCCTCGGACGCGATGTTGTACTTGCCGTACTTGGCGAAGATCGGCGGGAGCACGTCCTCGAGCACGGCAAAGACATCGTCCTGCGTGGCAAAGGCCATCTCCATGTCGAGCTGGTAGAATTCGCCGGGGCTGCGGTCGCCGCGGGCGTCCTCGTCGCGGAAGCACGGGGCGATCTGGAAATAGCGGTCGAAGCCCGCCGTCATGAGCAGCTGCTTGAACTGCTGCGGCGCCTGCGGCAGGGCATAGAACTTGCCGGGGTGCTTGCGCGCGGGCACGAGATAGTCGCGCGCACCCTCGGGGCTGGAGGCCGTGAGGATCGGCGTCGTGATCTCGAGGAAGCCGTGCGCGGTCATGGCGGCGCGCAGCGCGGCCACCACCTGGCAGCGGAGGATAATATTCTTTTTCACGGCGGGGTTGCGCAGGTCGAGATAGCGGTATTTCAGGCGCAGCGCCTCGTCGGCGTCGCGGCTGCGGTTGATCTCGAACGGCAGCTCGTTGTAGCGGCAGCGGCCGAGCACCTCGATCTTCGTGGGTACGACCTCAATGTCGCCGGTGGGCAGCTTGGGGTTTTTGCTCGCGCGCTCGCGCACGGTGCCCTCCACGGCGATGGTGGACTCCTTGTTGAGCGCCTTGACGACCTTCATCATGTCCTCGGTCTCGATGACGACCTGGGTCGTGCCGTAAAAATCGCGGACGACGACGAAAGCAAAATTCTGCCCGACCTCGCGGACATTTTCCATCCAGCCGACGATGCGGACCTGCTCGCCGGCGTTTTCGAGCCGCAGCTCGTTGCAAGTGTGTGTGCGGGACTGAAACATACTCCTGATTCCCTTTCTTTCTATCGAATATCGCCTCCGGCGGTGCGGCGGCGGTGGGTTGACCGGGTCACGGCTCGCGCAGGATCGCGCCGGCGCTGCGGCGCGCGATCTCCGCGCGGATGGTCTCAAGCGCGGCGTCCGGCGTCAAGGCCTCCTGCACGCCGGTGGCCATGTTCTTGAGCGCGCAGACGTGCTGCGCGATCTCATCCTCGCCGAGGAAGATCACAAACGGGATGCCGAGCTTGTCGGCATAGCCGATCTTGGCCTTGAACTTTTTCTTCTCGCTGTAAAGCTGCACGCGCAGACCGCCGGCACGCAGCATGGATGCCAGCGCCACGGCCGCGGACAGATCGTCCGTCATCGGCAGGATGAGCACGTCCGCCGGGGCGGTGAGCACGGCGTCGGAGATCATGTTCTGCTCCTGCAGGATGTAAAACAGGCGCGTCAGACCGATGGAGATACCGACGCCGGGCAGGGACTTGTTCGTATAATACCCCGCCAGGTCGTCGTACCGGCCGCCGGAGCAGATGCTGCCGACCTCGGGATGGTCGAGCAGGACGGTCTCGTACACCGTGCCGGTATAGTAATCGAGGCCGCGCGCGATCGTGAGGTCGAGCTCGAAGTTCTCTTCCGGGACGCCGAACGCGGGCAGATAGCCCACGACGGTGCGCAGCTCGTCGAGGCCAAGGTCAAACGTCTCGTTCCGGCCGCGGTACTGCTCGAGAAAGGCGAGCTTGTCCGCGCTCGTGCCCGGGCAGGCGATGAAGCGCAGGATCTCGTCCGCCTGCTCGACCGCCACGCCGCAGGTATCGGTGAGCAGCTCGCGCACCTTGTCCGCACCGATCTTGTCGAGCTTGTCAATGGTGCGCAGCACATCGCCCGCCTGCCCGCTCAGACCGAGGATGGCGAAAAAGCCGTTGAGCACCTTGCGGTTATTCACGCGGATGCGGAAGCGGTGCAGGCCCAGGCGCGTGAACGTATCGTAGATGATGGCCGGGATCTCGGCCTCGTTCAAAATATCGAGCGCACCGTCGCCGATGATGTCGATATCCGCCTGATAAAACTCGCGGAAGCGGCCGCGCTGCGCGCGCTCGCCGCGCCAGACCTTGCCGATCTGATAACGGCGGAACGGGAAGGTGAGCTGGCCGTAGTTGGCCGCGACGTACTTCGCCAGCGGCACCGTGAGGTCAAAACGCAGGACGAGATCGCTGTCGCCCTTCGTGAAGCGGTAGATCTGCTTTTCCGTCTCGCCGCCGCCCTTGGCCAGCAGCACCTCGGCCGCCTCGATGGCGGGCGTGTCGAGCGGGGTGAAGCCGTAGCGGGCGTAGGTCTCGGCCAGAACGGCGCGCATTTTGTCCATCTGCACCTGCTTGTCCGGCGGCAGCTCCATGAAGCCGGACAGGGTGCGGGGTTTGATCTTGTCCATGGTGATGATGATTCCTTTCGGGCTTACGATTTCTTTTTCGGGTTGACGATGTCGCGCCAGTCGAGGTCGCCGCGGTTCAGGCCCAGGATGAGCACTTCGGCGGTGGCCACGTTGCTGGCGAACGGGATCTGCCGCTGGTCGCAAAGGCGCGCCATGCGGTTGACCTCGTCAAAGTTGCCGCTCTCGGCATCGCAGAAAAACAGCACGAGGTCGATCTCGTTATACGCGATGCGGGCGTCGAGCTGCTGGCAGCCCTGCGAAGAGTGCAGGTAGGTGCGGATCTTCAGACCGGTGGCCTCGGAGATGAGCCGGCCGGTCGTAAACGTCGAGCTCAGATCATGCTTGGCCAGTATGCCGCAGTATGCAATGCAGAACTGGACCATGAGTTCTTTCTTGCCGTCGTCAGCGATCAGTGCAATGTTCATGTGGATAACTCCTCTCTTTCTGGTCAGCGGCCGTCACTGCAGCAGCGAGAGCTCGCTCTCGGGGGCGGTGTTGACGGTCTTGACGGTAAAATATGCGTCGAGAAAATCGCGCGCGATGGAGGCGATGGAAGCGCCGGCGCTGCCGTGCTCCACAACGACCGCCACGGCGACCTTGGGGTTGTCATACGGTGCGTAGCAGATAAAAATAGCGTTGTTGACCTGGTTATCGCCCAGCTGGGCGGTGCCGGTCTTGGCGGCGACCTTCACGCCGTAGCTGCCGAAGGTCTCGTACGCGCTGCCGGCGCGGTCATTGGCAACGAGGTACATACCCTTTTGCACGGCGGCCCAGTTGTAGTCACTGGTCTCGACGGTGCTGAGCACCTCGGCCTCGTTTTCATAGATGAGCTCGCTGCCGTCATAGCTGCGCACGGTCTTGAGGATAGACGCGCTGTGGCGCGTGCCGCCGTTGGCGATCGTGGCGCAGTACTCCGCCAGCTGCAGCGGCGTGAACAGGCTGTACGACTGGCCGATGGCCGCCTGCAGCGAGTCGCCGACATACCAGTTCGTGTTCTCGAGCTTTTTCTTCACGGCCTCCGTGGCCATCTGGCCGGTGCTCTCCGGCAGCTCGATGCCGGTGTGCTCGCCGAGACCGAAGGCCGCGGCATAGCGCGCGAGCGTGTCGATCGGCAGGCTGTCGCCGACGGTGTAGAAGAAGATGTTGCACGAGTCGCGGATGGCCTCGGTCACATTGTCGCTGCCGTGCGTCGTGCCGGAGGAAGCGATCCAGCACTTGGGGGCGTAGCCGGTGTCCTCATACTTGCGGAACGTGCCGGTACACTGGATGGTCGTGCCGGTGGTGATGACGCCCTCGGTCAGGCCGGCGATGGCCGTGCAGGGCTTGAACGTCGAGCCGGGAGAATACTGGCCCAGCAGCGCACGGTTGAACAGCGGCTGGTTGTCCGCCTCGGAGACGGCCTTGTAATTCTCCTCACTCTGAAAGAGCGTCTGCAAATCGAACGTCGGGTAGTTGGCGATGGCCAGCGGCTGGCCGGTGGCGACGTCGACCGCGACGAGCGCGCCGCCGCCGACGGCGTCGCTGTTTTTCGTGGACTTCGACTTCATGTTCTCGATGCCCTTGGTCAGTGACTGCTCGGCCGCCGACTGCAGGTCGAGGTCGATTGTGAGGCTGACCTGATCGCCCGGCTCCGGCTCGGTGGTATAGGTCGTGCCGGTGACGGTGCCGGAGGCGTTTTTCGTCACGATGGCCGTACCGTTCGTGCCGTGGAGATATTTTTCAAAGGCGAGCTCGGCCCCGTCCTTGCCGACGGTCGCGCTCATGGGGTAGCCCTGGGTCTTGTAGGTGGTGTATTCCTCAGCGGTCATCAGGCCCGTGTAGCCGAGCAGGTGCGCCGCGAGATTCGTGTGGTACTGGCGCGTATAGGACACCGTGACCTCAAAGCCGGGGACGTTATTTTCCTTCAGGGACGTGATGAGCTCCATGCTCGCGTCCTTGACGAACACATAGTCCGGCAGGTAGAGCTTGTCGATATAGCGCGTCTTGATCGAGTAGCGCAGGCCGGCGATGATGCGCATGTCGGCCGCGGAATAGTTGTTGTTGATCTCAAACTTCTCGCGGCAGTAGCTCATGAGCTCCACGGCCGTGGCCTCCTCGTCGAGACCGGCGTATTTGAGAAAGCCCTTGAGCTGCGTGCGCTGCGTGTCGTTCATGTCCGTGTACGCAAACGGGGGCACGGACGTGACCGGCAGCTCGTCGACATACGTGTCGCCGCAGGAAGCGACGGTGCGCGCCATCTGCAGGAGGATGCCGTTCGGGTCGTCCTGCTCAAAGAGGTCGTCGGGGTTGAAGATGAGGTTATTGCAGCTCGTGTTCGACACGAGCACACGGCCGTAGCGGTCGAGGATGCTGCCGCGCGCGGCCTCCACGGTCTGGGAGCTGGCGACGCTGTTGCGGTTTTCCTCATAGTACGCCTTGCCGTCGACGATCTGCAGCTTATAGAGCGCGACGACGAACACGATCACGAGCAGCGCGAGCAAACACGCGAGCGCGGCGACGCGGCCGGGTTTGATGGGTTTTTCCATAGCGAAGATCCTTTCGGGGGTCGGGCGCGCCGAGACACTCAGCGCAGGGCACGCCGGCGGTGAAACGCACGGCTGATATAGTAATACGGGACGGCGAGCGGCAGCGAAAACACGCTCTGCCCCAGCGCCACGGCCAGCAGCCGCCAGAACGACGCGCCGTGGAAGATCCACAGCCGGAACATCTGGCAGAAGGCCGTGAGCAGAAACGCAGCCAGGCACGTCACGAGAAACGGCAGCAGGCTGTTATTGATCAGATAGTCCGCGAGCATGCCGGCGCCGAAGCCGATGACCGCGAAGAGCACGGCAAAGAGCATACCCGTGCCGGGGTAGCCCATGGCGCAGAAATAGCCCGCGATGAGGCCGAACACCGCGCCCCACGTGCCGCCCTCAAACACGCCGACCGCCACGACGACCGCCGGCACGAACATGGCGTGCACGCCGAAGAGCGCAATGTGCGCAAAGACCGTGTTCTGCAGCAGGAGCGTCACGGCCATGTACAGCGCGCACCAGAGCGCGCGGTGCACTTTGTCCTTGTTGATGAGATCCGCCCACATGTCAGCTCACCACGTCAAAGTCTTTGATGACGAATACCTGCAGCAGCTCGCCGAGGTCACACGCGGGCGTGATGACGCCGTAGGTCTGCTGGCCGCCGGCCTCGGTGCGCACATCCGTGATCGTGCCGACGACGAGGCCCGCCGGGAACGCGCCGCCCTTGCCGGACGTGAGCACGGTGTCGCCGGTGAAGATGCTCATGCCCTCGGCCAGATAGCCGAAGCGGACGCAGCCCTGCTGCATGAGCGTGAAGTCGCCGAGGACCATGGCCGTCGCGCCGCTGCCGCTGATATAGCCGCCGACGCTCATATCCACGTCGATGACGGTGCGCACGGTCGCCCACGTGCTGCCGGTCTCGATGACCTGACCGACGAGGGCACCGGACTCGTTCATGACGCAGTCACCGACCGCGATGCCGCTGTCGCTGCCCTTGCTGAGCGTGAGCGTGCTCGACCAGTTCGACGCGCCGTAGGACACGACGTTCGCGGGCTCGAGCTCAAAGTCCGTGTGCCGCTGGGTGAAGCCCAGCAGGTCCCGGTAGCGCTCGTTTTCCGCCAGCGCCTCCTGCCCCTCGCGCGCCTGCGCCTGGGCCTCGGCCAGCTGCGTGCGCAGCTGCTCGTTTTCGGCCTTGAGCTGGTCATATTTATAAATGTAGCCGTAGATGCTCTCGAGCCACTGCGCCGTGACGGTCGCGGCCTTCTGCAGCGGCGCGCGCACGATGCCGTCGAGATTCGTCAGGAATCCCGCCCGGCCGCCGAGCGCCCCGGCAATGAGCGCGAGCACGAGCACGACCGCGACCACGATCGCACCGACGCGCGCGCCTTTCTTTTTCAGATACGTTTTCCAGTTCAAAGCAGCTCGACTCCCAGTTCGTTCAGCAGTTGTCCCAGCCTGCACAGCGGCAGGCCCATCACGTTGAAATAATCGCCGTCCAGATGCGCGACGAACAGCGCGCCGCGGCCCTGAATGCCGTAAGCCCCGGCCTTGTCCATCGGCTCGCCGGTGGCGATGTAGCGCTCGATCTCCTCCGGCGTGAGCGTGCGAAAGCGCACGGCGGTCTGCTCGGCCGCCTGCCGCAGCTCGCCGCCGCGCAACACGGCAACACCGGTGTAGACGATGTGCTCGCGCCCGGACAGGGCCGTGAGCATGCGCACGGCATCGTCATGATCGCGCGGCTTGCCGAGGATGGCGCCGTCGAGATACACGATCGTATCCGCCGCGATGATGATGTCCTCCGGCGCGCAGGTCTGCGCGACCTCCTGCGCCTTGTGCAGCGACAGCTCGCGCACGGTCTGCTCCGGGCCGGCGCCCGGCGTCGCGCGCTCAGGGCCGGCGGCCGGCCGGATCGTCAGGTCCGGCACGCCGAGCATCTCCAGCAGCTCCCGCCGGCGCGGGGAGCCGGAGGCAAGGATCCAGTTCATGGTCGTTCCTCCCGGGCGGGTCATTCCACGCCCCGATAATACAGCCCGCGGGTCAGCCCGTTCGGGCGGTAATCCGTCAGGCCCAGATAGCTCTGCGTGACCGCGACGCACTCATGCGGCGTCTCGGTCGTGAACATGAGGCGCACACCCCAGAGCCCCGCCGTTTCATAGTCCTCATGCTTGTCGGCGAGGTAGAGCTTGTGCGCGTTGAAGATCTGGTTGCGGTGGCCGAACGCCGGCAGCACCGGGAACAGCGCCCCGCGCCGGTCGGCCAGATTGTTGGGCACCTTGCAGTTGCAGCGGCCCGCGCTGTTGCGGATGATGCACTGCTCGGTGATCATGCACGGCAGGCGGCCGTAGACGATCATCTCCGTGTCGATGCTTTTGGCGAGGTCGCGGATCTGCGCCACGCGCAGCTCAAACGACGCCGTCGCGCTCACGAGACCGGCCTGCTGCAGCACTTCCTCCGTGAAGGAGTTGAAGACATTGAGCCCAAAGTCGCCGCGCACGCGCATACCGGCGCGGCGGGCGAAGAAGATGTGCCCCATGTTGCCGACGAGCGCTTCCTGCACGCCGTTTTCTGCGGCACGCCCCAGCATAGCGTGCATGTCCTCGGCCTGATCGTCCGTGATGACGCGCGGCAGCACCGCCGCGACCTGTGCCCCCTGCTCCAGAAACGGGGCAAGGCGCGGGAAATCCGTGTCAAGGATCTCGACCGGCACGTACACATACGCCGGGCGCAGCGCGGCAAGCTCCTGCGTGAGCTGCTCGGCCTGATGCACCTGCACGATGAGCGCGGGGTCGGCAAAATAGCGTTTCCCCTCCGGGAGCAGCGGCAGCGGCAGGCTCCGCCGCTCGGGCAGGGCCGCGCGCTCTTCCTTCAGGCCGGTAATGAGCCGGCGGCGCAGGTCGTTGACGGCGGCCGCCGGGAGATAGAGATCCGGGTCAATGCGGCTCTCGGTGCCGGTGGAATAGTAGGGCGTGCCGCCCGTTTTGGCAAACTGGTCGGCGAGGCTCTGCGCGGTCAGCGGCGCGCGCTGCGCGGGCTCCGGCACGGGGCCGGTGAGCACGGCGCGGTGCCCCTCGGCGTCCATGACGGCGGCCATGACCGGCTCGCCGCTCTGCACCTTGGCATAAAACTTCACGGGCACGCGGCGGCGCTCGCCGTCGGCATACGCCCTGCGCGCGGCGGTAAACATCTTCTCGGCCTCGCGGTCGGGCTCGGCCGCGCGGGTGCCGAGCATGTCCGGCCCCTTTTTGCCGAGCAGGTAGCCCTGCGTGAAACCCTGGCGCGAGAACGCTAGCGCGAGCCGGTCGTTTTCCTCCGGCGTGGGCACGCGGTGCTCATGAATGCAGCGGGCGTACACGTCCGTGACCACGGCGACGTACTCCGGCCGCTTCATGCGGCCCTCGATCTTCACGCAGGCGACGCCCGCGTCGGCGAGCTGCTGCAAGTAGTCTGCCAGGCAGTTGTCGCGCAGGCTCAGCGGGTATTCGTCCATGCGGCCGCCCATGCTGTACTGCATGCGGCACGGCTGCGCGCAGGCGCCGCGGTTGCCGCTGCGGCGGCCGATGAGCGCGCTCATATAGCACTGGCCGGAATAGCAGAAGCACAGCGCCCCGTGCACGAACACCTCGGTTTCGATGCTCGCATGCTGCGAGATGAAGCGGATCTGCTCGAGCGAGAGCTCGCGCGCGAGCACGGCGCGGGTGATGCCCATCTCGGCCGCGGCCTCGACCCCAGCGAGATTGTGGATGCTCATCTGCGTGCTGGCGTGCAGCGGAATGTCCGGCAGAGCGGCGCGCAGGACGCGCGCGAGGCCCAGATCCTGCACAAGGATCGCGTCCGCTCCGGCGTCCGACGCCCTGTCTCTTATACACATCTCCGAGCCCACGAGACATCTCAGGATCTC
>ENA-OYYV01000446-OYYV01000446.1-human-gut-metagenome-genome-assembly--contig:-NODE-446-length-20998-cov-9.283913_pt1 | contig 20998 bp, 15 predicted proteins | sample MGYA00244069_ERZ653462 | MGnify/ENA primary metagenome ERZ653462 (study PRJEB26926, sample SAMN06165170) | human gut metagenome | biome: ENVO:00009003; feature: ENVO:2100002; material: ENVO:00002003...
CGCCCGAAATGCCGCAGGCAATGTAGACGCGCGGGCAGACGGTCTTGCCCGTCTGGCCGACCTGATGGATGGGGGAAATCCAGCCGGCGTCGACCGCTGCGCGGGATGCGCCCACGCAGCCGCCGACGGTGTCGGCCAGCTCCTGCAGCAGCGCGAAATTTTCCGGTCCCTTCAGGCCGCGTCCGCCGGAGACGATGATCTGCGCCTCGGTCAGATTCGCGGTCGCGGCGTCGAGCACCGGGATCAGCTCCAGCAGCTCCGTGCTGCTCTGCCGGGCGTCCTCCGGCAGCGATTCCACAAAGACCGCGCCGGTGCGCGCAGGGTCAAATGCCGGCGCGCGGAACACGTTCGGCCGCACGGTGCCCATCTGCGGCTTCGTGTCGGGGCAGATATTGGTCGCCATCAGATTGCCGCCGAAGGCCGGCCGCGTCCAGAGCACGCAGCGGTGCGCGTCCACGTCGAGATGCGTGCAATCGGCCGTCAGCCCCGTGTGCAGCCGGCAGGAGATGCGCGGCCCGAGGTCGCGCCCCACGTTCGTCGCGCCGATCATGAGCACTTCGGGCGCGTATTTGCGCACGAGGCGGCACATGGCGGCGGTGAAAATGTCCGTATTGTAGTGCGCCAGGGCGGGATCTTCCATGGTGATGACCGTGTCGGCGCCGCAGCCGATCGCCTGCGCGGCGAGCGTGCCGGCGTGCGGGTCGAGAATGACGCCGACGAGCTGTTCACCCATCTTGTCGGCGAGCAGGCGCCCCTGTCCCAGCAGCTCCAGCCCGACACTGCGCAGCTGCCCGTCCTCCGTTTCGAGGAAGACCCAGACGTGTTTGCTCTCAGACATGATCCCCGCCTCCTTCCAGCGAGATGTGCGCCGCGTCGAGCTGCGCCAGCAGGGACACCACGGCGGCCTCCGGCTGCGCGCCGTCGATGCGCACGGTCTGCTTGGTGCGCACGGGAACGAATGTTTTTGATACCTTTGTCGGTGAGCCGTGCAGGCCGATGCAGTCGGGATCGAGTGCCGGCAGATCGTCCGCCGTCAGCGTCTGCGGCTGCATGCGGTTGGCCTGCAGCTTGCGCATGACGTTCGGCAGCCGCGGCTCGTTGATGGCCTTCACGACCGTGACCACGGCCGGCAGCGGCGCGCGCAGCACGCGGTAGACGCGCTCGCCCTCCTGCCGGATGCGGATCGCGCCGTCCTCGATCGTGATGGCGCATGCGCACGTGAGCTGCGGCAGCCCCAGATGCTCGGCCAGCATGGGGCCGACCTGCGCCGTGTCGCCGTCGATGGCCTGCCGGCCGCAGAGGATCAGGTCAAAGCCGCCGAGCGCCCGCACGGCCTGTGCGAGCGTGTAGCTCGTGGCGTAGGTGTCCGCGCCGCCGAAGCGCCGGTCGGACACCAGCACCATCCGGTCGGCGCCGAGGGCGTAGCATTCGCGCAGTGCCTGCGCCGCCTGCGCCGGCCCCATGGTCATGGCGGTCACGGTGCCGCCGAGCGCCTCGCGGAGCTGCACGGCCGCCTCGAGCGCGTATTTGTCAAAGGGGTTAACGGTGCTCGGCACACCGGCGCGGATGAGGGTGTTGGTTTTCGGATCCATGCGGATCTCGGTCGTGTCCGGGACCTGCTTGATACAGACGAGAATGTTCACGCGGCACCGCCCTCAGCCGAGCAGCGTCTTGCCGATGACCTGACGCTGCACCTGGTTCGTGCCCTCGAAGATGCTGTAGATGCGCGCGTCGCGCAGCAGCTTTTCCAGCGGGTATTCGCGGCTGTAGCCATAGCCGGCAAAGACCTGCAGGCCCATGTTTACCACGTCGTAGCACATTTCCGAGGCAAAGCATTTGAGCGAGTTGCCGAGCGTGCCGATCGGGATGCCGGCGTCCGTCATCTGCGCGCCATAGACCGCCATGGCGCGCGAGGCCTGAATGCGCATCTCCATGTCCGCGATCAGGAACTGAATGCCCTCGAGTTTTGCGATCGGCCCGTGCTTGAAGCTGCGCTCCCTGGCGTAGTCCACGGCCAGATCCAGCGCGCGCTGCGCCACGCCGACGGCGCCCGCCACGCTGACCGGGCGCTTGCCGGCGAGGAATTTCATGGTCTGGGCAAAGCCGTTGCCCTCCGTGCCGATCAGGCGGTCGGCGGGGACGAACACGTCCTCCATCACGAAATCTGCCGTGTCCGACAGGCGGATGCCCATCTTGTCCTCGTGCTTGCCGACGCTCACCCCGGCGTCGCTTTTTTCCACCAGCAGCAGGCTCATGCCATGATAGCCCGCATCCGGATTCGTCACGGCCAGCACCACGCACGCTGAGCAGAGCGTGGCGTTCGTGATGAAGCACTTGACGCCGTTGAGCACGTAGCCGCCGTCCACTTTCTTTGCACTCGTGCGCGTGCTGCCGACGTCCGAACCGCTCTGCGGCTCCGTGATCGCCATGGAGATGCCCTCACCGTGCAGAATGCGCGCGCAGGCGGCCTGCTTTTGCGCCTCCGTGCCGTCGGCGAGGATCGCCGACAGGCCGAACGAGTAGGAATTGTTCGAGATCGTGAAGCCGGCGTCATGCTTGGCCAGCTCCTCGCTGATGCAGTAGCGCGTCACGGCGTTGAGTCCCAGTCCGCCGTACTGCTCCGGCACGTCCAGACCAAACAGGCCCATTTCGCCCCATTTTTCGTGCAGCTGCACCGGGAATTCGCCCTTTTCATCATATTCTTTCACGACCGGGTCGAGCTCACGCTCGGCAAATTCGCGGATCATTTTGACGATATCCTGCTGCTCCGGCGTCATGCCGAGATAGTAACCGTATTTGCTCATGAAAATCTTGCTCCTCTCACGGGAAAGCACGTACTTTCCTGACTTTGATTACATTTTAACGAGGCACGCGGCACAGAACAACGTCATTCAAAACGACATTTTTTCCCGCCGCCGCACAAGCGACTGTGCAGAAATGACGAAAAAAAGCGCCCGCTTTCTCCTGTTTCAGGAGAAAGCGGGCGCGAAACGGTGGTCACTCTTGATGCACGATGCCGCTGTTGCCGGCATCGTTCTCGCCGTGCGGCGTTTCCCAGTGCGGGATGCGGCCGGTCATTTCGAGGATCTTGAACGAGATCATCAGCCGCAGACGGACATCCGGATCGTCGAGATCCAGCGCGAGGATGTCCTGGATCTTCTGAATGCGGTAGATGACGCTGTTGCGGTGCATGTGCACATGCTTGGCGGTCAGGGAGATATTGCGCTCCGAGCACAGGAAGTAATACAGGAGCTTGATGTTGCTGCAGACGCTGTTGTTATCGTCCATGAGCCGGTCCAGATAGTGCGTATAGGTGTCTTCGAGGGGCATGGTGTCGGCATAATGCTCGAGCATGTCCTCCAGATAGTATTTCGAGTAGAAATAGGCGGTGCCGTCCGTATCACGGCGCTTGCCGATATTCGATGCGGCTTCGGCCTGCCGGTAGCCGACGTAGAGCTTCGTGACGTCGCTGAACAGCAGGCTGATGCCCATGCAGGCCTTGTTCTGCCGCAGGGTGGTCAGCAGGGCGTTCCAGTCCTCGGAAAAACCGGACTGCGTGCGCACGTTTGCGTCGTTCCAGTCGCGGAAGAGGATGATGACGGACGAGCCGTACTGGAACACGCCGTAGTTTGCCAGCGGGCAGTGGGCGCGGAGCTGATTGGAGATGTGTGAGACTTTGAACATGGTCGAGCTCTCGCACTGCACGAGGCCGATGCGGAACGTGCCCTGATAGGGAATGTTCAGCTGCGCGCAGCGGTCGTGGAAATATTCCGGCGAGTTCTGCTTCGGCCGGATCAGATCGTCGAGCAGCTGCTGCTGTTTGCCGAGCATGCCGGCGTCAAAAATGCCGTTGACTTTATAGTAATTTTCCAGCTCCTGCGTCAGGCAGGTGTAGAGCGAGATGTCGCGCTGCGTCGGCGGCACATCGAGAAAATAGCAGCCAATGAAGCAGTAGGCCGCGCCGTGATTCTTGTAGGAGCGGACGAGAAACGGGTACCCGCAGATGGTCTTTTCCGCCGGGTAGAGCACCGGCTGGACGCACTTGCGCTCGTCCTCATAGTAGCCCCAGCTTGCGATCTGGTTCATATCCTCGCGGCTGTAATAGCCGCGCTGGAGCAGGTCGCGGAAATAGGGGATGTCATCGACGGAGCTGCGCGTGGAGCACACGATGTTGTATGCCGAGTCCGTGACGACGATCAGACAGTGCGGGAATGCCTTTTTGGCGATCTCAAAAAACGGCTCGTAGCCGCGCCGTTCGAGAGAGGCCTCCTTGATGGCAAACTCAAAGGCGTGAAACTGTGTAAAGAGGGTAATGAGCCGGTTGACGACCTCGTTGAGGTCGGTGTTTTCGTCAAGCAGGATGCCGTGCAGCGCATGATGGCACTGCAGCTGGGACGGCTTGGCCTTGAAAACGAAGCAGTGGTTTTCAAAAAGCTGCTTTTTCAGCCTTGGGAGCACTTTCGGTGTGCAGACATACAGCGTGTCCGGCTCCAGAATATCCGTGGGAGAGGTCAGGATCTGTACGCCGGTGAAGGCGAAATCGCCGTCGGTCTCTATCAGTTGTGCGCCGTATTCCGTCAGGGTTTCCAGGATCAGTTGCAAAGACAATTTCATTCAGAATCCACCACACTTCCATTTTTCTGTCCCCGGGACGGGGGCTGATTGCTGATTTGCAAAAAGGGGTGCCGTCCGGCACCCCTTTGGCCGGTCGTCCGGCAGTGACCTGCTTACTTGCTGAATTCCGCGAACAGCGCGTCGTTGTCCGCGCCGATGGATTTGCTCTGCGCGAAGTAGTTCTGCACGCCGACGCTCTCCATGTAGATCGGGATCTGCGGCTGATAGTAGTGCTTGCCGCTCTCGTAGGTGCCTTCGCCGAGGTAGCCGTTGGACAGGCACTGGTCGAGCTGCTCCTGCTCTTTGTACTTGTCGCCGATGCCGCGCAGCACGGTGCAGGGCACGTTGCCGGCCTGGAGCACGCTCATGATCTCGTCGGCGGTCTTTTTCTTTGCTTCCTCGATGCAGCGCGCCACGATGATGGCACAGTTGCCGTTGACGTTCAGCGCCGGGCGCGTGTTCACACGCTCGTCGTCGAGCATGTCCTCGATGTTGAAGGCTTTGCAGAAGACGGGGAAGTAGCGCTCGTACTCATTGACGAAGATCTGCACGAACTTGCCGTCCTTCGTCTCGAACGCCTGGCCCATGGGGCTCTGCGTGAAGCGGGAGCGCGGCCAGGGGTTGAAGTACTGCGTGCCGGAGTTGATCGCGGATGTGACCCAGTTGCCGGTGCCGTAGAGAGAGGCGGACACATAATCACCCTTGCCGGTACGCTCGCGGGCAAACAGCGCCGTCATGATCGCGCCGAACAGCGGCATGCCGGTCGTCAGGTCGCCCATGCCGGTCGGCGGGCAGATCGGGGAGTCGTCCGGATTCAGGCGCAGGTCGGAGATCAGGCCGTTCATGGCGAAGAATGCCACGGCGTCCAGGCCGGGGGCGGTGGACAGCGGGCCGTCCTTGCAGCCGTAACCGGTGGCGTGTGCCATGACCAGACGCGGATATTTCTCTTTGAGCGTGTCGTAGTCCAGGTTGTGCTTTTTCAGGCCGCCGAGACGCATGCTCGTCAGGAACACGTCCGCCTTGGCGAGCATGTTGTGCAGCACGCGCTCGTGCTCGGGATCGTTGAGATCCATGTGCATGAATTCCTTGCCGCCGTTGAAGAGGTCGAACGAGGGGTTCTCGTTCGCTTCGATCGGCATGCCGCAGGTGCGGCCCCAGTAGCGAACCGAGTCGCCCGCTTTGCCGGTCTCGATCTTGACGACTCTGGCGCCGAGGCAGCGCAGAAACTCACCTGCGGAGGGGGCGGCCCAATAGGTCGTCAGCTCCACGACGAAAAGACCTTCGAGTGGTTTATTCATATTGTATCAACCTCCTGTATTTTTCAGTCCATCCTCATCATCGCACGCATGAAAGACAACAAAAATGCGCGAAAGTGGCGAATGACTGCTTTTTAACAATTCCAATTATACAGGTGGCCGACTGCAAACGAAAAGGGCAGGAATTACGAAAAAAGTGTGCGTATTTGCACAAAACCTGTGCAGAAACGACGATTTCATATCCCCGGGAACGCTTGAAATTCCAACAAAAAGCGCGACTGTGCAATCGCTCCGAAAACGCCGCCGTGAAAGTGACGATTCATGTGCAAAAACAACGACGGTCGTTTCTGGCGGAATGACGGTGTGCGTTTTTTCCAAGCACGTTAAAATATAAACGTTAAATCCGAAACGCGCAAGTAGGTTCTTTCCATTTTGGCCGTTTCGGGAGATAATTCACATTTTTATAAAGAATAGAACCATGAAAAAGAGGATCGGAGGGATCACCCATGCGGGAAATTGCTCAGAAGCTTTCACGGTGCAGCAGCTTTGGCGCGCTCATGGATGATGCGTTCGCGCGCTGCCCGGAGCGCGAGGCCATTGTATACGAGGACTGGCGGCTGACCTATGGCGACCTGGAGCGCTACATCCACCAGACGGCGCACTATCTGCGGCACCTCGGCGTGCGCAAGGGCAGCCGGGTCGCGATCCTGTCGCGCAACTGCCCGGAGTGGATCATTGCCGAGTTTGCGCTCTATCAGCTCGGCGCCATTGTGGTCAAGATCAACTGGCGGCTCACGCCGCCGGAGCAGGGGCGCATGCTCGCGCGCAATCAGGTGTCGGTCGCCTTTCTCAAGGCGGAGAAGCCGGAGTGGGGCGCGGAGCTCGAGCGGCTGTGCGCGGACAGCGTACGCCTGATCCGGCTGGAGCCGGTCGACGGCCGCTCGGCGCTGTGCGCGCTCGTCAGCGGCGAGCCGGACACGCCGCCGGACGTGCCGGTCTCGCGTGACGATGTCGCCTGCCGCCTGCACACGAGCGGCACGACGGGGGAGCCGAAGTGCGTCGTCTACACGCACGGCGGCATGCTCCGCGAGATCGTGAGCATGCTGCAGGTCTATCCCTACCCGGATGGGCAGCGGTATCAGTTCATTGCGCAGCTGTTCCACTCGGCCGCCATCGGTGCGCACCTGTCGCTTGCGACCGGCGGCACGATGGTGCTCAAGGATCATTTCGCGCTTGAGGATTACATGCACACGCTCGTGTCCGAGCGCATCGAGTCCATCAGTGTCGTGCCGACGGTGCTCAAGTGGATCCTCGACGAGACGGACAACGGGGACTATGATCTCTCGCACCTCAAGACCGTCAACTATTCCACCTGCCCGATCCCGAAGGCGCTACTGCAGCGCGCGATCGAGAAGCTGCACTGCAGCTTCTATCAGTCCTACGGCATGACGGAAATGGGCAGCACCGTCACGGCGCTGCTGCCGGAAGACCACCTGCGCGACGGCGGTAAGTACCTCTCGTCCGTCGGCCGGCCGATCCCCGGCGCGGCCGTGCGCATCGTCGCGCCGGACGGCAGCGATTGCCCGGCAGGCACTGCGGGTGAGATCTATGTGCGCGGCCCGGGCCGGATGCTGGAATATCTGGATGCGCCCGAGACGACGCACGCGGCGCTGGTCGGCGGCTGGTACCGCACGAAAGACATGGGCATGCTCGACGCGCAGGGGTACCTGTTCCTGAGCGGCCGTGCCGACGACCTCATTATTTCCGGCGGCGAGAACATCTATCCCGGAGAGGTCACCAATGTCATCATGCAGCTTTGCGACGACGTGGCCGAGGTCGCGGTCTACGGCGTGCCGGACGAAACCTGGGGCGAGCACGTGAAAGCGAGCGTTGTGCTCATGCCGGGCAGCCGGCTCACGGCGGAGGCGCTGCGCCAGTATTGCCGCGCGCATATGCCGACGTTCCGCGCGCCGAAGGAGATCGAGATCGTGCCGGAGCTGCCCAAGGGCGCGACCGGAAAAGTGCTCACGGCCGTGCTGCGCGCGCGCAGTGTCCAGGCGAGCTGACGCGCGCATCTTGTAGGCCGTGCCCATCCGGCGCACGGCGGCAACTGCTGTTTTTTGGAGAAATCAGCGTTGTGAAGCGACTGGCGGTTTGCTATTGTGAAATCACAAACAACCAGACGCCGCACAGCGGCACACGTGAATATTTCAGGAGGTAATACCTATGATCCGTACCAAACTTACCGAAATGCTGGGGATCGAATACCCCATCGTGCAGGGCTGCATGCAGTGGATTTCCCGCGCACCGCTGGTCGCCGCCGTGTCGGAGGCCGGCGGCCTGGGGCTGCTGTCGTCGAGCACGTTTTCCTCGGCCGATGAGCTGCAGGCGGAGATCCGCAAGATCAAGTCCATGACGAGCAAGCCCTTTGCCGTCAACCTCACGCTCATGCCGTCGCTCGTCGTGCCGGACTATGCGGGCTACATCCGCGTCTGCGCCGAAGAGGGCGTCAAGGTCATGGAGACCGCCGGCCGCCCGCCGAAGGACGACATGGTGCGCGCCATCAAGGACGCCGGCATGGTGCTCATCCACAAGTGCACCACCGTCAAGCACGCGCTCAAGGCGCAGTCGCTCGGCGCGGACATGGTCGTCGCCGACGGCTTTGAGTGCGCCGGCCACCCGGGCGAGAACGATCTCGGCACCATGGTGCTCACGCCGCGCTGTGTGGAGGCGCTTGACATTCCGGTCATCTGCGCCGGCGGCGTTTCGACCGGCCGCCAGATGGCAGCCGCGCTCATGCTCGGCGCCGAAGGCGTGTACATGGGCACCCGCTTCCTGCTGTCCGAGGAGTGTCCGGTGCTCCCGGCCGTGAAAAACTACCTCGTCGAGCACGCCAACGAGATGGAGACGATCCTGCTTCTGCGCTCGTTCCAGAACTCCACGCGCATGTATAAGAGCGAAGCCGCCAAGCGCGTCTTTGCCAAGGAGCAGGCCGGCTGCGAATTCAAGGATGTGGCCGAGGACATGGCCGGCAAGACGGCCTGCAAGATGTTCTTCGAGAACGCGGACGTGGAAAACTGCGGCGTCATCTGCTGCGGCCAGACGTCCGGCCTGATCCACGATGTGCTGCCCGTGCAGACCATCATCGGCCAGATGATGCACGAGTGCGAGGCGACCATCGCAAAGTTCGCCTGACTTTGGTAATCCCCCCATTCCCTTCTTTTTTCTTTGGAGCGGCTCGGCCCCCGGGCCGGGTCGCTCCCCCTTATTATCAGAAATGGAGATCCGATCATGTTCTATTCGTTTCATGGAAAATGCCCGCGCGTCGATCCCACAGCGTTTGTCAGCACCAGCGCCGAGCTTATCGGCGATGTGACGGTCGGCCCGCGGTGCTATATCGGTCCCGGCGCCGTGATCCGCGGCGATGCCGCCGAGATTATTCTCGAGGAGGAGGTCGCGGTGGAAGACGGCGTCATCATCCATGCCGGCGGGGCGGACAAGCGCTGCCTGCTGTCCCGGCGTGTGACCATCGGTCACGGGGCGATCGTCCATGCGCGCTATCTCGGCCCGGAGGCCAGCATCGGCATGGGCGCGGTGCTCAGCCTTGGGTGCGCGATCGGTGCCGGCAGCGTCGTGGCGGAGTCCGCGCTCGTGCCGCAGGGCAAGTCCGTTCCGCCGGAGACGCTCGTTGCCGGCATCCCGGCCAAGCCTCTGCGCCCGCTCACGCAGGCGGACCGCGAGAGCTGGCAGGCCACGAAGGACTGGTATGTCCGGCTCACGGCGGCGTACCTGGATCCGAATCATTTCTTTCCCGTTGCACGGCGGGAGGCGTGAGCACGATGGATTGGCGTGAGATCTATGCGCACAGGCTCTGCACGCCGGAGCAGGCGGCGGCGCTGATCGCGCCCGGCGACCGCATCTTTGCCGGCGGCGCCGGCAGCTTCCCGGCCGTGCTGATCGACGCGGTGAGCGACCGTGCGGAGCTGCGCGGCATCCCGGTCGTGACCGTCGTCAACGGCACGGAGAGCCGCGCCCTGTCCGACCCGGCCTGCTTTGCGCGCACGCCGTATCACTCTCTGTTTCTCGGCCGCGCCGACCGCAAGTTTCAGCAGCGCGGCGGCCTGCACGAAAACTCCGTGCAGTTTCACCAGACCATGCGCGCAGCGCGCGAGGTCTACCGTGTCAATACGCTGATGCTCGAGGTGTCCGAGCCGGATGCGGACGGGTATCTGTATTACGGCCCGCGCGGCACGGCCTGGAGTTCGCTCGATACACAGGTCGAAAAGCGCATCTATCAGGTCAACGCCTTTCAGCAGCGCACCTGCGGCGAGCACCATCGCATCCATGTCTCGGAGGTCACGGCGCTCTGCCGCGCGGATCATCCGCTCAACACCTATCATTATAAAGCGCCCGATGCACTCGATGCGCGCATTGCCGCGCACATCCTGCCGCTCGTCCGGGACGGCGATACGCTGCAGGTCGGCATCGGCGGCATTCCCAACGCCGTCGCCTACGGGCTGCACGGACGCAAACGGCTCGGCATTTACACGGAGGTGCTCACACAGGCGCAGCTGCGCCTGATGGCCAGCGGCGCGGTCGATCTCGATCGGGTCGAGGCGTCCATCGTGCTCGACGCGGCGGGGCATCTGGATGATTTTGCGCTTGCGCACATCCGCATGATCCCGGTGGACGTGCTCAACGATCCGTTCCGTGCCGCGCAGCAGCCGGGGCTTATCTCGGTCAACGGCTGTCTGATGGCCGATCTGACCGGGCAGGTCTGCGCCGAGGCCATTGACGGCCGGCAGTATTCCGGCGTCGGCGGTCAGCTCGATTTTGTCCGCGCCGCGGCGCGTTCTGTCGGCGGACGGAGTTTTCTGTGCCTGCATTCCACGCACGAAGCGCCCGACGGGACGCTTACGTCCAACATTCGCGCGCATCTTCCGTCCGGCGCAGTCGTCACGACGCCGCGCAGCGATGTCATGTACATCGTCACGGAGTGGGGCGCGGCCGATCTGCACAATCAACCGCTGGAGACGCGCATCTGCGCCATGATCCGCATCGCGCATCCGCGTTTTCGCTGCTCGCTCGCACAGGAGGCAGTCGCCTGGGGACAACTGTCACCGGAGTGCGCCGCGCAATTTGATACACAACCCGAACCAGAGAAGGAGGAAACCACATGAACCCCGCATACGAACCGCTGTTTACACCGTTTTCGATCCGCAATACGCGCATTAAAAACCGCTACTTCATGGCCGCCATGGGCACCGTCACGCACAACGATGAGGACGGTGCCTACCTGCCGGACGCCGTGGACTATTTCGTCCGCCGCGCCGCCGGCGGCGTCGGCCTGATCATCACGGGCGCCAACTGGGTGGACAACAACATTGAGGTCCACAGCCCCGGTTCTTTCCCGTGCCCGACGATCTGCCCCGGGAAATACATCAAGGCCGCGCGCGAGCTGACCGACCGCGTGCACGCCTTTGACACCAAGATCTTCGTGCAGCTCACGGCCGGCCTCGGCCGCAGCGCCATGCCCGCCATGATCCATGACCGCAAGTTTGTCGCGCCGAGCACGATCAGCAACCGCTGGAACCCGCGCATCGAGTGCCGCGAGCTGACGACGGAGGAAGTCGAGCGGCTCGTGGAGCAGTTCGGCGTGTCGGCCGCCATCGCCAAAAAGTGCGGATATGACGGCGTCGAGGTGCATGCCGTGCACGAGGGCTATCTGCTCGACTGCTTTGCCATGTCGCTGTTCAACAAGCGCACGGACAAGTACGGCGGCGATCTCAACGGCCGCCTGCGCTTCGCCATCGAGATCGTGCAGAAAATCAAGCAGTACTGCGGCGAGGATTTCCCGGTCATCCTGCGCTTTTCGCTCAAGAGCTATATCAAGGATCTGCGTCAGGGCGCGGTGCCGGGTGAGACGTTCACCGAGCTCGGCCGCGATACGGACGAGGGCCTGCAGGCGGCCAGAATCCTGGTCGATGCGGGCTACGACGCGCTCGATGTCGATGCCGGCACCTACGATAGCTGGTACTGGGCGCATCCGCCGATGTACTTTGACAAGGGCGTCTATCTGCCGTTTGCCGAGCAGGTCAAGCAGGTCGTGAACGTGCCGGTGCTGGCTGCCGGACGCATGGACGATCCGGATCTGGCGGCGCAGGCACTGCGAGACGGCCGCTGCGACATGATCGGTCTGGCGCGTCCGCTCCTGACCGAGCCTGACTACGTCCGCAAGGTGCGCAACGACGAGCTCGCGCTCATCCGTCCGTGCCTGTGCTGCCACGAGGGCTGCTTCGGCCGCGCGTTTGACGGCGCGGTCGGCTCCTGCGCGGTCAACCCCGAGTGCGCGCGCGAGCGGCTCGTCGGCATCACGCCCGCAGCGGAGAAAAAGCGCGTGGTCGTTGTCGGCGGCGGGCCTGCCGGCCTGGAGGCGGCGCGCGTGAGCGCGCTGCGCGGCCATGATGTCACGCTGCTCGAAGCGAGCGATGCCCTCGGCGGCGCGCTCAAGCCGGCCGGTGTGCCGCACTTCAAGCAGGCGGATCGTGATCTTGTTGCCTGGTATGCCGCCACGCTTGCGCATCTGGGCGTGGACGTGCGCCTGAATACACGCGCGGATAAGGTGCTGCTCGATTCTCTCAAGCCGCAGACGGTATTCGTCGCCGAGGGCAGCACGCCCAGAACGCTGGCACTGCCCGGTGCGGACGGAGACAATGTGGTCAGCGCGCTCGACGTGCTCGAGGGCAAGGCGAAAGCCGGCAAGTCGGTCGTCATCATCGGCGCGGGACTCGTCGCCTGCGAACTGGCGCTGCACCTGGTGCAAAACGGCCACACCGTCACGCTGCTCGCCCGGCGCAAGCTCCTGCGCTCGGCCAAGCTGCCGGCCATGAATGAGCTCATGCTGCGCGACCTGCTCGTGTTCCACGGCGTGCACATCGTCGAGGGCGCGGCGCTGGAATCCGTCGATGCCAAGGGCGTTTATTACGAGGTCGAGGGCGTGCCCGCGCTGGCGGAGGGTGACACGGTCATCACTGCGGTCGGCATGGAGGCCAACCACGCGCTCTTTGACGCGATCCGCGATGACTATGAGACCGTGCTCGCGCTCGGCGACGGCCGCCGTGTGCGCAACATCTTCGGCGCCATCTGGGATGGCTACGAGGCGGCACGCAGTCTGTAATTGCGATCCAAATACGTTTGCCCGGGCAGGTTCCTCCTGCCCGGGCGTTGTGCTTGCATCCGGCGGCTGTGCATGATAAAATCATACATCTTTTATTTGAATGGAGAGACCATTATGCTCTATACCTTTGGCGGGAAAGCCCCGCAGGTCGACCCGACAGCGTTCGTCAGTGCGAGCGCGGAGCTCATCGGCGATGTGATCGTCGGCCCGCGCTGCTATATCGGCCCTTATGCCGTCATCCGCGCCGACGCCTCGCGCATCGTCCTCGAGGAGGAGGTCGCGGTCGAGGACGGCGTCATCATCCACACCGGCGGGGAAGATCCCGTCGTGACCATTTCGCGCCGCGTGACCATCGGCCACGGCGCGATCATCCACGCGCGCGTGATCGGCCCGGAGGCCAGTATCGGTATGGGCGCAGTGCTCAGCCTCTGCAGTGAGATCGGCGCGGGCAGCGTCGTGGCCGAGTCGGCGCTCGTACCGCAGGGCAAGATCATCCCGCCGGAGACGCTCGTCGCAGGCGTGCCCGCAAAGCCGCTGCGTGAACTGACCGAGAAAGACCGTACCGACTGGCGCGAGACGAAGGACTGGTACGTGCACATAGCGGCACAGTATCTTGACCCGGACAACTATCACCCGGTGAAGTGACGGCTTGAAATGGTCGGGCGCAAAAGCCTTGGCACGGCCGATAGACGGCCGCGGCAAAACCGAGTGTATACGAAAATAGAGAAGGCACACATCCACCGGCACGGCCGGTGGATGTGTGCCTTCCTTTGCAGCTCCTTGGCGTGCTGGTCAAACCGATCAGATAGTCGGCCGAAAGGTTATAGAACTTGCATAGCTTGATCAGATCGTCAATTTTGAGCTCGGCTCTTCCGGATTCAATATGGCTATAGCCCTGCCGCGACTTGTGCAATACTTCTCCGATCCTTGCCTGGGTATCATCTCTGTCCTCGCGAACGCCGCGGATGATATCCCGATAATCCATGTTGCGCTCCTAAATGGTATTTCAAAAAAGTACTACGCTCAATCATTGAGTATAATGAAACAGAGGCGATTGCGGTGCCGCGATGCCATTATCTTGATTACAGGTCGAGCGGCATATTTTCATCCGCGAATGATAGATATGTTTACAGATTGTGTAAGCATGAATTTGCGTCGGGCAGTCCGCTGGTCTGGTTCACCTGCAATTCCGACAGCGGAGATGCCTATCAACGCTGCGAGATCTACAGGAATCATCGGTAATTTTTTATTGGGAGGATGTTTTTATGGAGAAAAGACATGCCCGAAATGCGGCTTTATGGCGCATCCGCTCTGCTCGATCGACGGCGGACACTGGAAGTATCAGTGCGAACGATGCGGAATGATTTTTATTTCGTGAAGGGAGAAAATAGATCATGTTGAGAAAATACGTATTCGGCGCAAGATTTTATGTCAGCGATATGTTCAAGTGCGGTTCTTGCGGCTACGCGACGCGTATTCGCGTGCTGGGGGACACGTGCACGTGTCCGCGGTGCGGCGCCACGATGCGGCGCCTGTGATCCGGAGAGAGAAACGATGTGGATCATTCTTGCAATCATCATTGGAGATGTGTCGTTTGCGGGTTATGATCCCGAAAAGCAGAAAGCGTATCTTCTCAAAGCACTGAACGTGAAACCTGCACCGACGGATAACGGTTTCGACGATGAATACGCACAAGCGGCGCCGTTGCTGAGGGCCTGGTTTCAGGAGAGAAATACGAACAGCCTGTCGGAGAGCAATGTGAAAAACGCGGCGTATTGCGCGGTCATTGCGGCTGTGCTGGATCGGGATTACGCAGACAGGCTGAGCGAATTTGCGATTCGTCAGTCGGAATTCGATGCATGGGCAGTGGATGCAAGAAATTACAATTTCCATCTGCCGTGCTGAACAGTCCCCTGAGGAATCACCAACCGTGCGCTCCTCCAGGGTTTTGCACGGGTCGGCGTTTCGCCGGAGAATCGTGCTTGCACTTTGCGCTGTTGAATGATACAATACCTTGTTGAAAATAAGAAGGAGGATTTCCTTTATGAAACTCGGTATCGTCGGCCTGCCGAACGTCGGCAAGTCCACGCTGTTCAACGCCATCACGAACGCGGGCGCGGAAGTCGCCAATTATGCGTTTTGCACCATCAACCCGAACGTAGGCATGGTCTCCGTGCCGGATGCGCGGCTGGATTATCTGGCTGAAATGTATCAGCCGAAGAAAAAGACTCCCGCGGTGATCGAGTTTGTCGATATCGCCGGCCTTGTCAAGGGCGCGTCCAAGGGCGAGGGCCTCGGGAATAAGTTTTTGTCCAACATCCGCGCCACGGACGCGATCGTGCACGTCGTGCGCTGCTTCGACGATGAAAACGTCATGCACGTCGAGGGCTCGACCGACCCGCTGCGCGACATTGAGATCATCGACCTCGAGCTCATCATGGCGGACATCGAGATGGTCCAGCGCCGCATCGACAAGGCGGCCAAGGCCGGCAAGAGCGGCGACAAGGCCTGCCTGCACGAGGCAGATGTGTTCCGCGGCCTGCTCGAGCACCTGAATGACGGCAAGAGCGCCCGCACCTATGCGTGCAGCGACGAGGACCGCGCCCTGCTCGAGACGAGCGACCTGCTGAGCATCAAGCCCATTATCTACGCTGCCAACCTCGACGAGAACACGTTCGCCGCCGGGTACGAGGACTGCAAATACTATCAGCAGGTGCGCGATCTGGCCGCGTCTCAGGGTGCGCAGGTGCTGCCCATCTGCGCCAAGGTCGAGCAGGAGATCGGCGAGCTCGAGCCTGATGAGCGCGCGATGTTCCTCGAAGAGCTCGGCATTGAAGAGTCCGGCCTTGACCGCCTGATCCAGTGCTCGTACAGCCTGCTGGGACTCATCTCATTCCTGACGTGCGGCAGCGATGAGTGCCGCGCCTGGACGATCACACGCGGCACGAAGGCGCCGCAGGCCGCCGGTAAGATCCACTCGGACTTCGAGCGCGGCTTCATCCGCGCCGAGATCGTCGCGTTCGACGACCTGAAAGCCTGCGGCAGCATGGCCGCCGCCAAGGAGAAGGGCCTCGTCCGCTCCGAGGGAAAGGACTATGTCATGCACGACGGCGACGTGACGCTCTTCCGCTTCAACGTCTGATTGACACGCAAAGAAAGACCGCACGCGGCAAAATGCCGCGTGCGGTCTTTTCTCATTCCGTTGTGCCGCCGCGCGGGCGGCCAAACTTTCCGCGCAGACGCTCGCCGAATTTCGGCGGCTGCGTGGGGCGCTCCAGCAAAAAGATGCCGCAGTCCGCGCAGTACCGACAGTCTGCAAAGCTGCCTTCCCAGATCCCGTGGCTCACCACGAGGTCGCCTTCCTCGTCCGCACGAAAGGATATGGACTTTTCCTCCTGACTCCAGATGATCTGCCGCGCGCTCTGCAGATAGCCGGAGAGCAATTCCCTGCCGCAGTAGGGGCATTTGTCGCCGATGGTCATGGTGGTGCGCTCCTTTCTGTCGCTGGTTGCGTTTCTAGATTCAGTATAGCATGCGTTTCCCACATTTGGCAAGCGCTCCATGCAGCGTTTCATGCACAAACGGCGGAATTTTCAGCTTGCTTTCGTATGAAATTGTGCTTGACAGGGGATAACAGTCGGTGTTACGATGATACCGTTCAAAAGGCAATGACGGGACTTGCACCCGAGCGAGGACGGACAGAGAATGGCGGTCATAGGCTGTGAGCCGCCTGCGGCACCCCTCCGGCGCAGACCTTCCCCGAGCCGATCGCCCGAACATTCGAGTAAGGCGACCCGCGCGGCGCGCGTTACAGCGCCAACTGAGTGAAACTCAGGGTGGAACCGTGTGATTTCAGCACCCCTGTGCCGCAAGGCGCAGGGGTGTTTTTAGTTTAGGAGGAGACATTATGGACGATCAGTACACCTTTGAAAACAAGACCTACAAGGATACCTACCGTCACACCACCAGCCACATTCTCGCCCAGGCCATGAAGCGCCTGTACCCCGATGTGAAACTGGCCATCGGCCCGGCCATCGAGGACGGTTTCTATTACGATTTTGACAGCCCCCAGCCGTTCACGCCCGAGGTGCTCGAGAAGCTCGAGGCCGAGATGCGCAAGATCTGCAAGGAAAAGCTGCGTCTCGAGCGTTTTGAGCTCCCGCGCGAGGAAGCGCTGAAGTTCATGGAGGAGCGCGATGAGCCGTACAAGGTCGAGCTCATCAACGACCTGCCGGAGGACGCAGTCATCTCCTTCTACCGTCAGGGCGAATTCGTCGACCTCTGCGCCGGCCCGCATCTGGACTCCACCGGCCGCGTCAAGGGCAACGCCATCAAGCTCACGAGCGTCACCGGCGCCTACTGGCGCGGCGACAGCAGCCGCAAGATGCTCCAGCGCATCTACGGCACCTGCTTCCCGAAGAAGGAGGAGCTCGACGCGTATCTGGCCCGCATCGAAGAGGCCAAGAAGCGCGACCACCGCAAGCTTGGCAAAGAGCTCGGTCTGTTCACGTTCATGGACGAGGGCCCGGGCTTCCCGTTCTTCCTGCCCAACGGCATGGTGCTCAAAAACCAGCTCATCGACTACTGGCGTGAGATCCATAAGAAAGCCGGCTATGTCGAGATCTCGACGCCGATCATGCTCAACCAGGATCTCTGGCACCGCAGCGGCCATTGGGATCACTACAAAGATAATATGTACACGACCGTCATCGACGATGTGCCGTTCGCGCTCAAGCCGATGAACTGCCCCGGCGGCATGCTGGTCTATAAGTCCCAGCCGCACTCCTATCGTGACCTGCCGCTGCGTGTCGGCGAGCTCGGCATCGTGCACCGCCACGAGCTGTCCGGCGCGCTGCATGGCCTGTTCCGCGTCCGCTGCTTCACGCAGGACGATGCGCACATCTTCATGACGCCCGATCAGGTCAAGGACGAGATCAAGGGTGTGGCCAAGCTCATTGACGATGTGTACTCACTCTTCGGTTTCAAGTACCATATGGAGCTGTCCACCATGCCGGAGGACCATATCGGCACGGACGAGCAGTGGGAGGTCGCAACAAACGGCCTTGTTTCCGCGCTCAACGAGCTCGGCAAGCCCTATGTCATCAACGAGGGCGACGGCGCGTTCTATGGCCCGAAGATCGACTTCCATCTGGAAGACAGCCTCGGCCGCACTTGGCAGTGCGGCACCATCCAGCTCGACATGCAGATGCCCGAGCGCTTTGACCTCGAGTATGTCGGCGCCGACGGCGAAAAGCACCGCCCGGTCATGATCCACCGCGTCTGCTTCGGCTCCATTGAGCGCTTCATCGGCATCCTCACCGAGCACTATGCTGGCGCGTTCCCGCTGTGGCTCGCACCCGTGCAGGTCAAGGTCATGCCCATCACCGACCGCACGAACAACTACGCCAAGCATGTTGCCGACCGTCTGGAGAAGGCCGGCCTGCGCGTCGAGACCGACCTGCGCAACGAGAAGATCGGCTACAAGATCCGCGAGGCGCAGAGCCAGAAGATCCCGTATATGCTTGTCCTCGGCGACAAGGAAGCGGAAAACGACACCATCTCCGTGCGCACCCTCGCCGGCGAGCAGAGCGTTGAGAGCCTCTCGGACTTCATTGCGCGCCTGCAGGCGGACGTCAAGTCGCGCAAAAGCTGATTTTTCAAATTTGCCCGTATAAGAAAAACGCTCCTTCGCAGACTAGAACCAAACGTCTGCGAAGGAGTTTTGTATATGCAGAAACGATCCAAACGCTTGTGTCTCGCGCTCGCGGTGCTGCTCTCGGTGAGTATGGTGCTCGTCGCGCTCGCCCCGGCGGTCGAGGCGGCCTCGTATAAAAAGGGCTCCAACGGCGCCGTGGTCACGCAGATCCAGACGAAGCTCAAAAGCTGGGGTTATTATACCGGCAGCGTGGATGGTGTCTACGGCAGCGGAACAGAGCGCGCTGTGCGCGCCTTCCAGCAGAAAAACGGCCTGACAGTTGATGGAAAGGCTGGCGACCAGACGCTGGCGGCCATGGGCCTGTCTGCAGTCAGCGGCGGTAATAGCGGTAATTCCGGTGGTTCCGGCGGTGCATCCAGCTCGCAGGTCGATCTGCTCGCGCGCCTGATCTCGGCGGAGGCGCGTGGTGAGCCGTACTCCGGTCAGGTGGCCGTCGGCGCCGTCGTGCTCAACCGCATCAAGCATCCGTCGTTCCCGAACACGCTCTCCGGTGTCATCTATCAGAGCGGGGCCTTTACGTGCATCAGCGATGGACAGTTCAATCAGCCGGTCGCGGAGAGCGCCTATCGTGCCGCGCGCGATGCGCTCAACGGGGTGGACCCGTCCGGCGGCGCGATCTATTATTTCAATCCGTCCACAGCCACCAGCTCGTGGATCTGGTCGCGGCCACTCATCACGGTTATCGGTAAGCACCGGTTCTGCTCGTGATTGTCCGGAGAGACCGCAAAATAGGGGATGCGGCAGCGTATCCCCGCTACATATAGCGGGCTGAAAAAATAACGTCAAAAAGTTTAAAAAGAGTATTGACAAATGGCAACAAGAAGTGCTATATTATCAAACACGCGAGGGGGTGTGCGTCACGAACGAACGAAACTTCCGAAAGAAAGTTGAAAAAAGTTCTTGACAAAGCGAACCGCGTGTGGTAGTATAAACAAGCTGTCGCCGAGAGGCACAGCGACGTGTACCTTGTAAATTAAACAATGTAAGAACACAAAACTTGATAAGTTTTGTAGCTTATGCAAAATAAGCACCAGAAAAGGGTTCTTAACATCGGAAACGATGTAAAACAATTCTTTTGAGAGCTAGAAAGCGATCTAAGATTTTTGATTGTATCCGTTTTTAAATTTTAGAGACGGTTATGATATGATTTATAGAGAGTTTGATCCTGGCTCAGGATGAACGCTGGCGGCGTGCCTAACACATGCAAGTCGAACGGAGTTACTTTGGTGAAGTTTTCGGATGGATCTGATTTAACTTAGTGGCGGACGGGTGAGTAATGCGTGAGCAACCTGCCCTTCAGAGGGGGACAACAGTTGGAAACGACTGCTAATACCGCATAATGTATCCGGGAGGCATCTCCTGGATACCAAAGGAGAAATCCGCTGATGGATGGGCTCACGTCTGATTAGCTAGTTGGTGAGGTAACGGCTCACCAAGGCTGCGATCAGTAGCCGGACTGAGAGGTTGAACGGCCACATTGGGACTGAGATACGGCCCAGACTCCTACGGGAGGCAGCAGTGGGGAATATTGGGCAATGGGCGAAAGCCTGACCCAGCAACGCCGCGTGAAGGAAGAAGGCCTTCGGGTTGTAAACTTCTTTTAAGAGGGACGAAGAAGTGACGGTACCTCTTGAATAAGCCACGGCTAACTACGTGCCAGCAGCCGCGGTAATACGTAGGTGGCGAGCGTTATCCGGATTTACTGGGTGTAAAGGGCGCGTAGGCGGGAATGCAAGTCAGATGTGAAATCCAAGGGCTCAACCCTTGAACTGCATTTGAAACTGTATTTCTTGAGTGTCGGAGAGGTTGACGGAATTCCTAGTGTAGCGGTGAAATGCGTAGATATTAGGAGGAACACCAGTGGCGAAGGCGGCTTACTGGACGGTAACTGACGCTGAGGCTCGAAAGCGTGGGGAGCAAACAGGATTAGATACCCTGGTAGTCCACGCCGTAAACGATGAATACTAGGTGTCGGGGCCCATAAGGGCTTCGGTGCCGCAGCAAACGCAATAAGTATTCCACCTGGGGAGTACGTTCGCAAGAATGAAACTCAAAGGAATTGACGGGGACCCGCACAAGCGGTGGAGCATGTGGTTTAATTCGAAGCAACGCGAAGAACCTTACCAAGTCTTGACATCCCACTGACCGGACAGTAATGTGTCCTTCCCTTCGGGGCAGGGGAGACAGGTGGTGCATGGTTGTCGTCAGCTCGTGTCGTGAGATGTTGGGTTAAGT